>Ga0070699_100000044_pt1 | contig 126734 bp, 128 predicted proteins | sample KBSK1503metaG_FD_65473 | JGI IMG/M metagenome (GOLD analysis project Ga0070699, IMG submission 65473) | Corn, switchgrass and miscanthus rhizosphere microbial communities from Kellogg Biological Station, Michigan, USA - KBS K1-50-3 metaG | ecosystem: Host-associated > Plants > Roots >... | reverse complement strand
GTGAGAACCTGCCTCCAGTTGATTCGATTTACCTCTCGATCGGATTGCGCGACTAAATGAATTAACCATGTTTGCCAAGCTGGCTTTCTTGAGAACGATTTGGCGAGACCGTTCGCCCATTCGTGCCAGTGTCCCGCGATCTTCGAGAATGCGCCCAATGCTCGCAGCGAGGGCTCCAACGTCACCAAGTGGGGTAATTAGTCCGTTTACTTCAGGCAATACTAGATCCTCTTGCGTCCCATCGGACACGGTCGTCACTACCGGCAGACCGAAAGCCATAGCCTGGTTCAGAGCGAGTCCGCCGGTCCCTGGCATTACGAAGATGTCCGCTGCCGCGAAACAGGCCTCCACTCCGCTAATCACCTCGCCTAAGAAGTAGACTCCCGGGCCAGCCATCGAGCGTGCCTCTTCCAATCCAGGTCCCGCGCCAACAACTAAGAGGGCCGAGCCAGGCACCCGCGACTGAACCGCAGGCATGGCCCTAATGAGATCAAGCAGCCTCTTAGTTGGCACGACTCTCCCGACATAGAGGACACACTTTCCAGAAATCCCTAGCTGCGTTTTCAGAGCATCACCTCGGGAGCGCCATTGTGCCGACTGAGCGATCAGATTCTCTACATCAATCGTATTCTGCGCGATGTAAATGCGTTCCGGTTTCACACCGTGTTCCACCATGTAACCGTGGGCAAAGCTGCCGTACACGATTACACCGTCGGCCATCGATGTCAGGAAACTAAGAGCGGCAGCACGGGTCCGCCTCCTCCAACCATTGAGGTCCGGCCGATCCCAGCACGTGGCCCAGTAGAATGTTGAGCGGCCCGTGAACCTGCGGACGAAGAGTACGAAAGCGTTCGTGACGATTCCGAACGATCCCTCCAACACCGCGATGTCAACCCGTGAGCTGCACAGGTGTCTAAGTGCGCCGGTCTGCAGGCTAAGGTTGAAGCCCAGCAAACGGATCCTCGTCACCCGAATCATCGTTTCAAGAAAACTCTGGCTCTCCGGCCTTGATTGCGTGGTCGGGTTTGCCCCGCCGTGAACAATTTCCACCACCCAGTCCGGGTTTGAACGAGCCAGTGCCTCGAAGAAGCAGTGTCGGTAATGCTCTAGGCTGGACTGTACGATTGCTATTCGCTGCATGGCTGGGACCCTGAAAATAACACCCGGCTCAGTTTTCACCGCCCTCGCTTCGGTTCACTGGCGCTGGCCTTCCGCGAGTCATCCACCGTTGAACAACTTGCGCTCCTACTTGGACCGCAAATCGAGTATTGAAAATCAAGTACCTCCCCCACAGCCTCTTGGGATCCTGGAAAAGTCGATGCAGCCACTCCAGTCCCGAGGTCCGCATCCATGGTGGGGCCTCAGGAATTGCACCTCCCTTGAAATCGAACGCTGCTCCTACCCCCAGCATAACTAACCCTGGGAGGGAATCCTGATGGTTCAACATCCAGATTTCCTGTTTTGGCGCACCGAGCCCCACCCAAAGTATCCGGGCCCCGCTGGAACTGATCCTATCGACGGTTTCCCGATCTTCCTCGGTTGTGGGGGCCCGGAAGGGCGGACACTCGAAGCCACTAACAATGAGATCGGGAAGTTCCCGGGAGAGAACCTCCACTAGGCGAGGAGTGACGGTTGGCGCTCCTCCGTAAAAGTAGACCGGTATGGATTCCCTGGCCGCAGCAGCGCACGTCTCCCACAGGAGATCTGCCCCCCGCACTTGGCACGGTCGACTCGCTCCTAGGAGCCTCGCCGCCCAAACCAGCGGTCTCCCATCGGCCAGCGTTAGGAGCGCAGAATTAGACGCCTCCCGCAGCCGCGAGTCGCTCTGCGCCATACCCACGGTGTGACTATTGGCCAGACAGACATGTCCACCAGAACCAGCCCTTGCTGCTCTGATCACCATCTGAACCGCATCGGCCATTCCTACCGGCTTAATGCGCAAATTGAGCAAACACACCGATTCCTGTTCAATTACGTTGACCATGACTTTGACGCATCTCCATTGCGCGAGCATAACAGTCAGTTAGCGCTGTGTACCCATGTCCTGCAGTGTATTTCTGCAAGTAGGTGTTCCTGGCCTGCCGGGATAACCTGTCTCGCAGTTGCGGCTCCTGGACCAGACGTTCAATGGCCGTCGCCAGCGCATGACTCGAGCCTGGTGGACACAATATCCCGTTCACTCCGTCTTCCACCAACTCCGCTAACCCACCCGCGCGCGATGCAATGATCGGGACGCCAGCACGAAAACCTTCCAAAACGACGTATCCCGCGATCTCCTCACAAAGCGAAGGCACAATCACTGCAAGGGCGCCCTCCAGAGTCTCGAACCGGCTCTCATCATCCACATGCCCTCTAAAATGGACTGAAGCACTTATTTCAGAATCAACGCTCTCCTGAAGAGGCACTCGAAGCGGTCCGTCCCCCAGGATCTCGATATCGGTCTTCTTGACGATACTTGGAGCCGCCCTGAGAAGGACCTGCACTCCCTTTTCCTGAGAAATCCTTCCAAGATAAGCCACATACGGACGGGATCCGTGCCTGGGCTGAGTTGGGCGGTCCGGGAGAAAATGATTCACCACTTCTACCATCGCTCCTGCCGGGAGTACCTTGGCGACTTCACGAGCAAGGTATTTCGTAGGACAAATATGAATCGACACGTCATTGACAAATGTCCCCAAGACCTTGTGCAACTGGAGGGTCGCCGCATACGCAAGGCTTGGCCAGAACGATTCCTGGATACAGCGGTTACGGACCGCAGGGATGAATGACCCCTTAGAGCATCGACTACAGGCACTCCCATTCAGGTATCGCAGGCCGCTGGGGCACGATATCCGATAGTTGTGATGGCTATAGACAACAGGTACGCCGGAGTCAGCTGATGCCCTAATGGCACTCGGTGTGATAAGAGGAAGCACATTATGAATGTGGACGACATCTGGCTTCTCTACTTCAATTAGTTCACTAACTTCACGATAGACTCGCCTCGAGTAGAGCATTTCACCAGCGACACGCAATTTCATAAATGCTGGTAGACGCTCGATATCTCGGCTGTCCTTCCGATAAAAAACTACTTCGTGCCCTTCATTCAGCAGCACTTCGGTCTGTAGGGTTACATAGCGTTCTTCGCCACCCCGAAACCGATAGGCATTGTGGACTATTAGAATTTTCATGTTTCGCAGTTTTTGAACAGATTCACTCTAAACTCTCGTTGATTTCTCGTCACATTGAGGTAGATCTCTGAACATTCCGCGCAGCGAGAAACGCGTCTCCGAAAGACTTCGGAGTGAAATCCTTGAGAATCTCTTCGTAGAGACCCGCGAGCCGCTCCGCATGGCGATTCCAACTGTATTCCCTTCGGGCGATTTCCTGGTTCTTACGCCCAATCTGCTCTGCCAATTCGGGATGTCTTGCCCACTCTGCCAGGATTGAAGAAAGGGCAGCGTCATCTCCCTTGGCAATCCTTACGATTCCCGCTCCCGCCGCCGCCAAGTCTTCCGGCCCTCCCTCTCCGGTACATCCCACCAGCGGTTTTCCGAAATGCATCGCCTCGACATAAACCACACCAAAGGCTTCATTCCAGCTCGGCAAGACAAAGGCATCACATTTCGCATAATAGGATCCAATTTCCTGCGGAGAGATCGACCCTACGAAGACAACTCTGTCACTGATGTTCAACTCCCGAACTAGAGAGCGCAACCTTCGCCTGTCATTACCATCTCCAACAAACGTGCACCGGATGGGAATTCCTGCTCGCTGAAGCCTCGCGACGGCGCGCAGCACCACCTCTTGGCCCTTTTGCCGCTCAAGGCCACCCACGGTCAGAACATTAAGCTCATGGGGTCCGCTTCGATTAGTGTAGGGTCGGATAGCGGTAGAACCATCAACCTCGCCTCCCTGATAGATAAGCCGTACTTTGTCGGGATCGATTCCCCCTAATGCAAGAACTTTCTCCCGAGTCCGCAAGGAATTCACAATAACGGCGCGCGAGGCGCCGATAACCTTCTGGACAAGCTTTTTGCCTCCCGGACATCGCTCAACAGTAAAAGCCAATTCATATCCGTGGATGCTCAAGACGAATGGAGGTCCGCCATTCTCCGAAAACAATTGGGCCACACGACCCGACGCAGTCGCGAAGTGAGCGTGCACCAAGTCAAATTGATATTGGCGATGCAGACTCCTCAGAGTCTTTCGACCAAACCACCAAGCCGCACGACCCCAAGTAGCTTGACCCACTCGACGAGGTAAACCTGTATAGCAAATACGATCAAACGCACCCGGTACTACGACCTCAGACGCAAGCGGTACATGTGTTTTCCAGTGCCTGTAATAGCGGCAAGTTCGCGCCCAATCGCCGTGAAGTGCGCCGCGGACCAAGTGCCACTCGGGAAACACTCGACGTAGGGCAACTACGGTGGGTCTCACGAACCCATCTGCCTGCAATGCCTTCGCCATGCGCCACACAAATGCACCCTCATCCGGTCGATGCGCAGTCGGATAAAGGTCGGACAGAACCAGCACCCTAATCATGCCTTGCTAACTCGACATAGCTTTCTTCGGCACCTGTTCACGATTCAATTTCGAAACTTCTCTTGAAGCAACAATAAGCGCTCCCACAACAGCAATCAGAATTCGATCGTGAACTGGAAAGCCGACCGACTCAAACATCGATGTCCAACCGAGATACAGCAATAGCGCACCACTTAACTCCAAGGATGGGCTGTCCTGGACTGCGCATGGATCGTCCGATTCCAAGCCCAGCACTCGCTTTCCCAGCCCCCAAGCACCAATTACGAGTAGAGCACATCCAATGAGACCGTATTCCAATAGCAAGAACAAATAAGTGTTGTGCGGTTGACCCCAAACCGACATTTCCCCGAGCTTTATCATGTGATCGCCGACGAACCAACTTGACCAACTCGCGGCCAGAATCTCGATACTGTCTGCCCACAGCCTCTGTCGGATAAAAAAGCTACTCAGAGCGAACTTGTAGCCCTCCACTTCAAGAAGTCGTAGAGCCAGAAAGATGATCCCGAAACCGACCCCGAGCAAGCAAAGAACCCGCCACACAGAAGACCGCCAGTATCTGACCAAGGGGATCGTAATGAGAGTGAGCCCCAACGTGACGAATGTGGTCTTCGCGAAAGTCGCAGCAATTGCCCACAGGCAAATGCCGGCACCAACAATTACCGCCAGCCGTAAACGGCGGCCCTCGATTCTGGTTCGCCAATACAACAAGAAAAGTGTGCCAATGGCGATATAGATGGCGAAGGTGTTCGGGTGATTTTGTAGGGCCACGACTGGCTGCACTTTATATACGGACTGCGTTTCGAAATCGATGAATGTCTTCATCTGCCCTTGCTCGGACACGAACGGCGCCGGCCATCCCCAGTAGGCTTGTCCCAAGGAGTAGGCGGCGCTGACAACAATGCCGCCGACAAGCGCCCACCGCGTGACTTTAATGGCACTGTCGTCGATTAGCACCCTGCTCAGCACAAAAAGGGCCGCGAAACACTCCACCCATTCCTTTAGGTCACTGAATGCATGGCGGGTATCGATCGCAAAACTTGCAAGTAGTAACCGGAACAAGATGAAGAATAGAAATGCAATTTCATAGGTGCGAAGCGGGGTGAACAGGCGATCCGTCAACATCACCACAAGCGTGAAGAGGACACCGAGCAAAATCAATTCAACGAAATCCCAGCTCATACCCGCGATATCGATACGGGTGCCTATAGCCAATCCCATGCCGAGGACGACCAGGGAGATGTTGGGGATGTTCCAGGCAAGTACCGTACCTGCAGCGAGAGCGCACATTCCAAAAATCACGAGGGAAGTAAGAAGGGGGCTGATTTGGCTCGATATTAGCAGGACATAGCCACTCAACAGGGCGATGACTGCTGTGACTCCCAGGCCGAGAGGGATCCCAGAGAGTTTAGTTTGCCAAGATCGATCAATTGGCATCATGGCCTCTCCCCCGGAAAAACCTTCCCGGATCCAGGTGAGCTACCCCCTGCAAGAACTGCCACAAGATTGCCCCCTGCCGCCAGCCTCAGAAGGCCCAGCTGCCAAGCGAGACCGGCGATGGATGCCAAGACAACCGATAGACGGATGAGTGAGCCTACTCCAATCACCCCGCTCCCTACATGGGAAGCGACAAACCCAATGCCACATCCGAAGCCCGTGAAACCGATCAGGCGCCCCCACGGGTAGTTGATCGGGTGAGTAGCGATGGAGTCGCGCCAAAGGAGGAGCGTAAGGACGGAGTAGCCTGCGAGCGTGGCCACAGATGCGCCCGTGGCTCCCCATATCGGGATGAGGATAAGGTTACCCAGCATGTTCACCAGGACTGCCATCCAGGTTGCTGTTGCCACCGGAGTGGGTCGATCGCGGAACATCACGCCAACATTAAGCGGGTAGCTCAGTCCCAGCACCAAGTATGCGAGAAGCAATATCGGCACTAGGAACACGGCGCCCTCGTATCCGCGCGGAGCAACCAAGCTTATAATTTCGCGCCGCAGACATGAAACTGCCGCAAGCACCAGCACACTGGGTACCAGAAACAGAGCCAGGGCCCGCACATAGTTCTCTTTACCACCCTCGCCTGACCCCATCGAGAAACGTCCCGCAGCCCAGCTAACGGCGAATGGCCTTATAACCGCGACTTCCAAGCTCGTAGATAATTTATAAGCCAAGGAATACACGGCGACCTCTTGAAGCGTCCGGTAGCTTGCCAGAAGGTAGCGATCGGCCCCAAAGAGGAGGAAATTGCCGATCCCTCCAAGTAGCATGGGGAACCCGTACCGAAGCGATTTCCTGGCTAGGTCCCCAGTCACCCCAAGTCGAGGGCGCAAGACAATCAGGACGAGCAGGAGTCCTGCAACATCACCAGCCAACCAGGCCACTGAGGCCACTGGAAGGCTCAATCTACCGAGAAACGCAGCGACGAGAGATGCGGAGACCTGTGTGCCCACACGAGCCAGCGATATTTGACCAAATACCCACGCGCGATTTTGGGCTCGGATGAGGCCCATGCCCACCCCAAGGGCACTTTCGGTCGCAGCTATGAGCGGACCAAGCTGGATGAAATCTCGAAATGCACTTTCTTCCCAGCTCCTTTCCGTGAGCCACAGCAAGCCCACTCCTAGACCCGCACCCAGTGTCGCAATCCAAAGCGCGAGCGACAGCACTTCCGACATCGATGCGCGCTGAGCCTCCACGTCCGATTCCGAGTGCCACTTGCGGATTGCTGCTGAGTCGAGCCCCCAAGTGAGGACAACGGAGAACACCTGGGTCGCGAGCAGGAAAAGGGTCCATCGCCCAAAATCATCGGGAGAAAAACTTCGCGTGTAGAGCGGCAAGAGTAGGAAGGAAGCCGCGCCGGTAGCCACGCTGGCCATCAAGTATACGGGCTGATTCTTCAGAAACCCCTTGTAGGCAATTCTTGAGATTTCTTGCGGTGGGAGAACCATCTCGAGAGCACCACCTTATCTGGACGCCGCCTCGAAGAAGCAAGTTGCGCCCAGGCTCATCCGCTCTGTCAGGTGCGAACGCACAAAACCGTCGCCTCCGGTTATGAACACAGTTCGGCCGCTGAATGCATCCCGCAGAGTCTTTTCGTATAGCACCATTAGATACTTTCCCATCAATACTTCCTAGATTCGGCCTGAGAGCTCCTTGATTTTCTCTGTGATCTTGTCGTTTCCCGGGTCAAGCGCGGCTGCCTTCAGATATTCAGCCAAGGCATCGGTTAGTCGCGACTCCTTTTCAAAAGCTTCACCCAGTCCGACATGCATTGCCGTGCTTGCAGTGGGCGACAAAGGGGCATCGGCAAAATGGGCTTGCAGGAATTGCCATCGGGCAATGGCCTTTTCGTACAAACCCGCCTTCACATAGGCGAGAGCGAGTGAATGATGGATGTGGACCTGCGTGTCATCAAGCCTGAGGGCGGATTCGTAGGCCTGAATTGCCTCCTGAATCCTCGCCTCACGGTAAAGCGCCTGGCCAGCCAGGTACCGAAGGGATGCTTTCTCACGAGGGTCACTAATCCTTCCTGCAGCTTCAACCTCAAAGATCAATTTTGTTACTCTGGCCGTATCCCCAATACTCAGATAGTGCGTTACTAGCGCTACGACTACCTGATAGTCATCCTTCGCATGCTCCGCCGCCTCTGCAAACTCCTCCTGCGCTTCCTCATCAAAACCGTGCTCCGAAAGGAATTGCGCAACGAGCACACAAATCCTCGGGCTGTGATTGAAGAGGGTTCGCAACTCCGACATCGAAGAGCTCGTCGACCAAAGCAAGGGCATTACCCGCTGCGCTAGCACTGGGGACTGCTTCAGTGCGATTGAGAAAGATGCCTTTGCTTCATCATTTTGTCCCAGCGCAAGCCAAAAGGAACCCGTACGAAAATGCAGCAGCGGCTTGTAGGGATCCAACCGGTCCGCTTCGCGCAGGAGTGAGCCCACCGCTGCGGGAGTCGCGCTCGCTTCGGCTTCTGCGCCTGGAACGCCAGTGAGGTTTTGCAGGATGCTGGCTTTGAGGAACTGATACTCGGCGTAACCGGGATTCAGGATGATGGCGCGATTGATCCAGCGCAGCCCATCTTTCAACGAAGCCGCCAGGCGCGGGTCCCGCTCGTTCCCGGATCCCGCGGAGCCGGCGGTCGGCTGGAGACTCTCGGTCTCTGCCCGGACCAAGTGAAACAGAGCAGTTTGATAGGAGATCTCCGGATTGTCGGGTGCCAAGCGCTCCGCCAATGTGAGCGCCTGGAGCTTGCCAAGCAGGATCTCTGCCGGCACTTTCTTGAGGCTGTCCGGCGGATGGGCTTTCTGCAGTCTGGTGAACTCTTGCATCGCCAGGGAGGAGCGCCATTGGGCGACGCACAGCGTTGCGTACAGTAGCAGGCCGGGGATGCCAAGCGCCATGAGCCACACCCGACGGTTAGGCATGGGGTTCCTCCCGCCATGTCCGGGTGGGTAATGCCTCCGGCCTTGCAAGCGAGGCCAGACATCCGACTAGCAGCGTCAGCGCCAGGAGGTTGGCTGGAATTTGCAGGGAAAAATCCACAGCCTCGTGCAGCGCCATGGCCAGTAGCGCCAAACCGCAGGCGGCACGCAGCACAGCCCCTGAGCGGGCCGCTTGCGGTCGCCGCCACACTCTGCCTACCAGAAAGATCCCCGCCACCAGCAGAACCCCGCCCACGAGGCCCGTTTCGGAGAGCACCTGCAGGTAATCGTTATGGGCGTAGTCGTAGAACGCGGTGGTGGTGGCTTCCCGGTAGCGTGGAAAGACGAACTGGAAAGTTCCGACTCCCGTTCCAAGAACTGGATAGTCCTTGATGACCTCAGCGGTTTTCCGCCAGACCGCCATTCGGCCGCCAGGCATGGTGACTTCGTTGCTGAGCAGGGCGTAGCGGCCCGTAAGTGTCCAGTATCCGACCCCGTACATCGGCACCAGCACCGCAATGGCAAACAGTCCTACCGTCAGCGTCTTCAGCAGCGACCAGCTCTGCCGGAGCTGCAGCAGGCAAAACGCCATGGCGGAGGCAAGTCCCAGGATGATTCCTGCTCGGGAGTACGACAGCACCAGCCCCGCCCCGACGATGCCGATGCACAGCAGCAGGGTCAGGTTGAGGCTGGCCCGTCGGTCGGTGAGGGCCAGGAGCCTCTCGCGCCAGGTTTCCTCAGATTGAGGCTCCCGCAGCCGGGAAAAGAGCAGACCCAGGGCCACAAGAAGCGTCATCTCAAGAAAGGCGGCGTAGTGGTTCCGGTTGATGAACGTGCCGGTCGCCGCGTCGACGTAGTAGCGCTTCTGGTAGGCGAAGATGTGCTGGTGCCCGCTAAGGTACTCCAGCACTCCGTAAAAGGCCTGAAAGGTTCCCACAGTGACAAAGAGGTAGAGCACGCTCCGGATCTGTCGGATTCCGCGAAATGCATTCAGAAAGAGAAACAAGAACAGAGTGAAGGCGATGCCCTTCATCAGATACGTGCGCGTCACGAAGGGGTTCTGGGAGAGGGATCGCCAAGTGGGGGCCGGCTTGTAGGACTCGCCCAGCGCTGCCGCATCGGCTTTGGCGACATCGACCGTTTGCGCCGCGGCTCCCGGAAAGGTCGCCTGGTAAAGACTCTCGGTCTTAGGCGAGATCAGCCGGAGGATCCCTTGGGGCAGGGGCGCGATCTGCAATCCCATCAAGAGCAGAAAGGCCGCGGCTGGAAGTAAGAGCGACGAGAAATCGGCTTGTGTGGTTACCGGGAAGAGAAAAAGCCGGTAGAGGAAGATCAGCGCGACAGCGGCAACGCCCAGCTCAAGCGCGGAATAGGCCCAGGGCTCTACGGATCCGAACGGCAGCGGGGCCAGGACCACGATCCCCAGGAGGCCCCCCCGGATAAGGAGATCGAGGGTTCTTTCCAGGCTGCTCAAGGATGCGACTCAAGAAAAATCCGTGTTCAGATCGTTGGGGGCGGAGTTGTACCCCTTGCTTCGTTCCCTTCGGGAGCTGCCTCGTAACGGTAGGCTCGGTAGCCGGAGCCGTAGTGGTATCCGTAGTACTCTCCATGCTGGATGTCCACGTCGTTGAGGACCACGCCCAGGACGTTGGCCTTGGCCTGGACAAGTTTTTCACGCCCGCGCATGACCGACTGTCGCGCGGTGCGGCCGCATTGCACCACCAGGATCGTGGCGCCCACTTTCGAGGCCATGATGACTGGATCCGCCACCGACAGCAGCGGCGGCGAGTCGATGAGTATGTGATCGAACTGGGTGCTCTTTCTCAGCGTCGCCAGGATAATATCGAAGCGCTCGGAAGCCAGCAGTTCGGAAGGATTGGGCGGAATGGGGCCGCTCGAAATCAGGAAGAGATTCGGCACTTCAGTTTCCCGGACGATATGATCTAGCTCCGCATTGCCCGACAGGTAGCTGGACAGGCCGATGCCGTTGCTGGCTCCCATCGCTTTGTGAAGCCGCGGCCGCCGCATGTCTCCGTCCACCAGGAGCACCTTCTTGCCGCTCTGGGTGAGGGTGATCGCAGTGTTCAAGGTGGTGACGGTTTTCCCCTCCTGGGGCTCGCTGCTGGTCACCACGATTATTTTCGGCGGAGCATCGGCGGTGGAAAGGAGCAGCGAGGTCCGCAACGTCTTGTAGGCTTCCGAGGCGGGTGAGGAGGGATCGCGGATCGTCACCAGGTCCACCGCCGGCGAAACCGGCTCGCGCTTAAGCCGCTTCCCGGCCGCGCCTTCTCCCGCAAGGGCGCTAGAGACCACCATCGGAATCGTCCCGAGGGTCGGCAGCCGCACGAACTTCTCGATGTCGGAGGTCGACTTGATGGAATTGTCCAGATGCTCCAGGAAAAACGCCATCCCGACACCCAGCGCCAGCCCGACGAACAGGCTGAGTAGGATGTTCATTTTCTTGTTAGGGCGGAAAATGTGGTCGGGAATCTCAGCGGAGTCGACAACCCAAACGTTGCCCGTGCCGGCATTCTTCAGCTGTGACAGAGACCCGGTTTCAGTCTCGCGCTGCATGAGCCGGTTCAGGATTTCGCGCTTGGAGTCCACGGTCGCCTTGAGATTCGCGTACTCCACTCCGTACTTCTTTTGCTTGATGGCCTCGTTCTTCTGCCCTTCCAGGGCGAAGCGGACCGTCCGCTCGTGGGAGGCGGCTTCCTCGTACTCCATCTTGGCGGTCTTGAGGGTATCGTCGTAAATCTTACGGGACTCCTCTCCCATGGTTTTCAGGGCGTTGTCCCACTCCGCCTTGAGGCGCTGCATATCGGGCCAGTCGGGCTTGAACTGCTTCGATTTCTGCGTGTACTGGCGCTCCAGCTCGGCCGATTTCTGCCTCAGCTGCTGGATCAGATTGCTCTGGGTTGCTTCTCGGATCGACTCGGGAGGGGTGGTTAGGAGGCCTTTGTAGCGGGCCTCTTTGCGGGAGGCCTCGACCTGCGCTTCCAGCACATCCTGGTTGAGCTGGGACAGCTTCTGGCTGATGATGTCTTCCTTGTCGTCCAGTCCGATGATCTCGTTTTCCTTGCCGTAGTCGTTCAGCTTCGCTTCCAGCTCGGAGATTTGCTTCTTCAACTCGGTGGTCTGGCTGGCGATGAACTCACTGGCCTGGGCGGTGCTGTCGTAGCGCGCCGACTGATTGAACTCCATGTAGGAGTTGGCAACGGCATTGGCCACTCGGGAGGAAAGCTCTGGGTCGACACTCACGAATGAAATCTCAACCAGGTGAGTGTTCTTAAGCGGATTGACATCCACGCCGCCCAGGATGAACTCGACATAGGGCTTGTCTGGGTCCTTGGGGAGATCTTCCAGAGGTGACTTCCGTACGAAGGAGGCGACGCTCGTCAACAAACCCTTCCCCGAACCGCGTCCCACCATCCGGTTCACCACGGGATCGTTCCTGAGATCGAGCTTCTGCATCGCTTTGTGGGCCACATTTCGGCTGGAAACGAGCTTGTATTGAGTTTGATAAAAATCGTTGTAGGACATGTAGTCATAGCCGACCGGCTGGACTTGCTGGAAGGTGAGCACGTTCGGTTGTTCCCGCTCGATCTGAATGGTGCAGATCGCTTGATAGGTCGGGGAAATCAGGAACGAGCCCAAGGTCACGGTGGTGACCAGGACCACCACCGCGGTGAATACCACCCAGCGGCGGCGCACCAGGACTTTCCAATAGTCGACGAGGTTGATTTCCTTTTGAGTGACAGGTTCCATTAGAAGAAAGTCTCCGGGACGTAGATGCTGTCGCCGTTCTCCAGCTCGAAATTGTCCTGCTTACCCTTGCGCACCGCTTTCAAATCCACCTTGATCATGTCCTGCACGCCGCCCGCCTTGGTGCGAATCACCACAATCCCCTTCTGCGAGGCCCGCTCGCTGAGGCCCCCGGCTGCGGCGATGGCCTGCAGTAGGTTCAGGGGACGGCTCGACTTGTACTCCACTTCGCCGGGCTTGCGGACGGCGCCGTCCACGTAGACGTGCAGCACTCGGTCGATGGGAATGTTGATGACGTCCCCGGGCGTGAGAGCGATGTTCAGCACCGGGTTGCCGTTGATCATCAGGTCATCCAGGTCGATGTCGATGCGCGTCGCGGCGCCCGAGGCATCCGGACGCAGGACATACAGGTCCCTGCCGGCCTGGTGCGTGAGTCCGCCGGCCTCCGAGATCGCCTCCAGCAGCGTCCGGTCACCCAGCATCTCGATACTCCCGGGCTTCTCGACGGCCCCGACCACACTCACCTTCCGGCTCTTGGCCTCCTTCACGAAGACCCAGACCTGAGGATCGGTCAGATATTTATCCGAAAGAAGCTCCCTCAGCTTCTCCTCGGCCTGCTTGGTAGAGAGCCCCGCCAACGGCACGACTCCCAGAAGGGGCAGCGAGATGGTGCCGTCTCCTGAAACCCGCACCGTTCGGGTCAGGTCGGGCTGCTCGAAAACCCCCAGCTCCAGAAGGTCTTCCTTGCCAATGACGTAGTCGGACTTTAGGGGCCCCGGGGGGCCACCCAGAACCGGCGAAGTTGCGGTACCCACGACGTTGGCCGCCAACCCCGTGCCAGGCTTCTCCGGCGGGTCTGGCACCCCGACAGGGAGACTCCCCGTAGGATCCTTCTGGCCCAGCACGACCGAGAGCGAGTCCTTTTCCGGAAGCAGAGAAACGGGGCAGGGGCGCACCAGGTCGAAGACGACGCGGGTGCCGCTCTTATCTTTCGTGGGGAGAGGGGTTACCGAGATCTTCTTAACCAGATCGGACTGGAAATCGACCTTCCCTTTCAGGCCATTCTTGACATTCTGAAGATCGACCACCACGCGCTTGGGGTCCGACTCGTCGCCTCTCGAAAACTGAAAGTAGCCATCGCAGATGAGCCGGAACTTCCCGGAGGTACCGTCCGGCCGCACCTCCAGGAGCGTGGCTCCCGGGGCCTGGGCCGGTGAGGCCGGGATGAAGGAAATGAGGGCTACCAGCAGGAGGGCAGTCCTGGTTGGAGCCCAGTCCCCCGGTTGTCGTGGAGTAACAGGCGGCATGCGTTCCTAAAGTCCTTTCGTGAAACAGCTTATTTTATCAGAAGTTGTACGAATAGATCACCTGGGCTGTCATACGGTGGCGATTGAGGAACTCGAAGGTCGAGTCTCTTTCCCAGGCGCCGACCCTGAATCCAACCTGACTTAGGTTGCTGAGGCGGAAGAGAATTCCGCCGAAATAAGAGCGGATCCAGTCGGTTCGGATTCCCGTTTCGCACTGGATCACCCCCTGATCATCGAGCTCACAGGCCATGGTTTCGTTGGGCAAGCTAACCTTCTCCCGGTCGCTGCCAACCTCCGCCGCCACCCGCTCCGCCACGGCCTGCGTAAGTGTCGCCCCGTACCCTTGATCGAGGAAGTAGACATTGTTGAGGGCCGTAGAGAAGAGCACCTGGCGTTGGCCTCTTATCTGAAAACTGGTCAGACCCGTCAGGCGGTACACCAGGATGGCATCCCCGACCGGGCCGTCGTAGCCCTCCGCGGCGCGGTTGTCCGGCTCCAGCCGGATCACCCCCACCTTCACCGAGCCCTTGATGAAGGCCGAGGGATCGAAGACAAATCCGACGGAGAGGCGGCGGGAGCTCGAGTCGGAATCCTGGGTTGGATCCACAGGCTCGTTGTCAAAATCGATTCGCCTTCCCTCCCACTCCATCAGGAAATCGGTCTTGGGGAGAATCCGTTTGCTGCCGGTGATGGTGATGGCTTTTTCAAGACGATTCAGTGCCACGGGGATGTTCTGCCCTGCTTCCACCCCCGACTCGTAGTCGAAGTTGTCACGCCCCAGGCGGAACTGCAGCGAGGACTTCGGCCAGACGAAGCGCCAGCCGGCGCCGAAGTAACGCTCGCGCCGGCGGATTCGATAGTCGATTTCGGTGCTGGGCCGCTCCCGCAGCGACAGGGTTCTGAGCTCCGCGAAGGCGAGGCCCCGCTTCATGTAATAGGCCGCCCGGGCCTGGAAGGCATTGTTGAAATGGCTCAGCTCGTCGTTGTGGGCGTACCAGACGTAATCGAGAATCTCCTCCACCTGGACCACGCCCCGGTCGCGAAACAGGGTGAACAGCCTGATTCCCAGCTCGGGGCTGGAGGTGAAATCCGAAGTGGCGGTTCCGTCCTCCAGGAAGACATTGCTGTCGTAGCCGGTGGCGCGCAGCAGGAAAAAAGGCCGCACCCGAAAGGGGCCCCAGTGAAACGTGCCAACCGTGGGGAAGTCCTGTTCCAGCGTGTTGGCAATCGCCTCCCCAAGGGGAGCCAGGGCGAACAGGAGTACGAGCAGACAAGCTCGGCGCATGGGCATCCCGAGATGACCCTTGGAAGTTGGTAGAGGGCGCTCACGGCGAGACGCGCTCGCGCCTCGAACTGGTGATTAGACAATGATTTTACGGGATGTGTGGGGAGAGGGTCAACAGGACTGCTCAGGCTTTCGGCGTGCCCATGCCATCGTTACCGGAGGAGGTTCTCGGCCCGGGCAGCCACAGGGGGCCCGTCGTTGGATTCGAGCGTTGCCCCCGGAGAGGCGGCTGCTTCCTGAAAGGCCGTGCGTGCTTCGCGAACCAGATCCTTTTTGAGGTAGCACAGGCCCTGATAGTAGCGGACGGTCCCTCGTGAAATCCCGACTCCGGCGGGAAGGTTCACCACGTTGAAGGACTCGGAGAGCGCCTTGTCGTAGGCCTGAAAATGCATGAAAGACAGCCCGAGGTTCAGCTGGGCCAGCGCGCGCAGGTACGGCTCGTCGGCGCCCCGGGCGAGCTGGCGGTAATCGCACAGCGCTTTGTTGTAGAGCCGGTCGGGTGAAAACAACGGGATGAGCACCGGCGTCGACTCGATCGTGAGCGCGATGTTCTGGCTCGTGGTGTCCCGCTGGATGGTGAAGGAGAGACGTTCCTTCTCTTTCCAACCCGCGGTTCCGACCTGGAGCGACCTCGCTTCGGCGACTTTCTTGTCGTTGACCAGGAGAACCTGGTCGGCGGCAAGCAACCCCGCCCGGTCCGCCGGACCCGTCTTCACGACGCGGACCAACACGGGCCCCTCACCCAGGAGGGTGTCGGTGAAGGCGGCTCCCACCCAGGGACGGATCAGCTCCGGGACCTGATCGAAGCGAGTCAGGAAATCCTGCACCTCGGCAGGCTTCGCCAGGTCGAGCTTGACGATGTCCGGCTCAGGCTGCTCGGCGGAATACAGGAAGAGGGACTCTCCTCCCTTCTCTCCCTGCTCCGAAATCGAGATTCCCACCAGAAGCAGGTCCGCCTGAAACTTTCCCAGGGAGTCAAGAACCCTCGCGGGAGGCAGACCGGCGCCCTTGCGGAGCTTTTCGGCTTCGATTGGCTGGCTCAACTCACCGACCAAGGTCTCGCGCAAGCTCTGCAGGGTGTCGTCACTGCGCACCTGGTTGACCGAGCGCAGCGATCGCATGCCATTCAGAAGAAGTTTGTCCTCGTCGCTCCAGTTCAAGCGACCCCACTCGTCGAGGTGGAACGTACCCAGATACAGGAGCGTGGGGCGCAGGGTGGCGTCCAGGAGGTTGGTCACATCCGGCTTGATCCGGACCCGGTCGAACCAGATCCCTTCCCCCTTCTTGACCAGCCGGATGTCCCGATCTCCGGCACACACCACGACCTGTTGCAGTGGAGTGGTCCCTTGAGACTTACCATCCACGAAAACTTCCGCACCGGAGGGATGGGAAGTCACCCGAATCGTACCGATTTCCTGCTTGAGGGTTACCGGCTTGAAGATCTGCGGAGAGTTCTTGTCCAGGTCGAGAGTCACCTGGATGGTCCGTGGTTGCGGCTCGAAGCACTCCTTCTCGAAGCCGATCTGGTGCTGGCCGGCTTCCACGTTCTGGATCAGCAGGGGAGCGGAAGACCGAGCCGGGTCCAGCCCGGCCTCCTTGGCAAACGATTGCAGCTCGGGCGGCAGGGAGCCGAAGGTGGTGCCCGCCACGGTCCCGTCGATGAGGACGTTCACCCCCGCGGGCTCGGTGATGAATTGCAGGGTTCTGCGGTTGGGAACGAGCTTGATGTCCCGCCGCAGCTCCGAGCGAGGGTTCAGAATCAGGTCCTCCTGGTGCTCCTGGAAGCCTTTGAGGGACAGCCTGAGCTTGTAGGTCCCTCCCATAACGGCCCGCCCCGACACCGGGGTGAGCGAGATTGGGTCATCGTTTAGAAAGACCTCCGCCCCGGGAGGGTCGGTAATGATGGTAAGCGTCCCCACGTTTTCCTTCTTGACCTGCTCGTACAGCTCGATGACTTTGGGCGAGACCACCCTGCGGTCGATCTGATAATCGATCTCGACGCGCAGGAGCTTCGCGAAATCGGCGCGCGCCCGGTCCCGATCACCCTGGTTGAAGTAGGCGCGGGCGCGCAGATCCAGCGCCTCGGCCACCGAGTGCAGGGCGCTCTCGCCGCCATCCTGAAGCTTGCCCGCGTCGTAGACCTGTACCACCTGATCGAACTCGGCGATGGCTTCGGGGAACTTGAGCCCGGCGAAGAACTCCTTGCCGCGCTTCAGGTGATTCTCCAACGATGCCAGCCCGACAGTGAGATCCTCTTCCTCGGCCTGCTCCTGGCCCAGGCAGGCCGGGCCGGGGTTCGCCAGGAGGATCGCCAACCCCAGGGCTATGCCGCGCCGGAAGTCCCGCGCACCAACCCGCCGCTGGCTCTCAGTCGAATCGAAGAACGGCATCGGCCCTCCGGTCATAGACGTAAATCCTTCCCTGGCGATCGACATCCACGCGCTGTGGATCCGAAAGTCCCCCCTTGGTCTTGTCGCCGACCAGCACGGCGAGGACGCGCTTGCCGGTGGAATCCAGCACCACCACGCGGGAGGCGGCTCCATCGACGACATACAGGTCCCCCAGATCGTCGACGGCCATATCCAGGGGAAGTGCGATGGAGGCGGGGGGCTCGTCCAGTCTGAGGCGGGAGAGGAGCTTGCCGTCCGAGTAGATGGTGACGGACCTCTCCTTGGAATCGAGCACGTACACCTGGTTGTCGAAGCTGACTTGCACCGCCGCCAGCTTGCCGGATGCGCTGCGTTGCAGTGAGGCCCTGAAATTCAGATCCCGTCCATAGACCAGGATCTCTTCCGCCTTGGCGTCGGCCACCATAATCCGGCCGTCCCGATCCACCGACAGCGCGCTCACGTCCTTCACCGGCCGCGAGGAGGAGGCGTCGGGTCGGACCAGAGGAAACTGCCGGGTTCCCGACAAAACGATTCCCCCACCGGTGAGGGTGGGCGACCCGCGCCGGTCCATCGCCACGGCCTGGAGATTCGCCAGCACGAACCTGCCGATGACCTTGCCCGTAGGGTCCACCTTGATCGCCCCGCCCCCCCGGCCGTCCCCGACCAGCAGGTTACCGTCGGGGTCCACCGCCATGGATACCAGGGATTTGGCCCCGAGCAGCTGCAGTTTTCCGGGATAGGTGGAATCGAGCTGGTAAGAAACGGTCCGGCCCACCGAAGGGTCGAGGCGAAGCCGGTGCAGAAGCGTCAGCCGCTCCAGGGCCACCCGTGCCTCCGGGCGTGAAGGAAAGTAATCCCTGACCTTCTGGTACTCCTCCATGGCCCGGGGAAAATCGTCGTCCCGGAACAGGGAGTACCCGAACGCCAGCCGCGCCTGTGGAGCACCCGAAAAATCGGGAACCTGCTCCAGAAGCCGTGAGAAGTCCTCGATGGCCGTGCCGAATGCCTCGGCGTGCATCTGGCTCACCGCCGCGCCGAACAGCGCGGGGCCCACCAGGGGGCTGCCGGGATAGACATTGACCACCGAGGTGAAGGCGGCGTAGGCCTCGTCTGAATTCGCCTTGGGATTCTCCGGCTCCAGCGCCAGGAGGCCCAGTCGATACAGCGCCCCCGGTGCCCGGCTCGAGGTGCCGTAGTCGCGCCGGATGCGCTCGAGGAGCGGGACGGCTTTCTGGATCGAGTCACGGCTCGCCAGTCCCAGGTCATCGAGCTCGGTGGTCGGGTAGTAATAGGTGGCCGCTTGGAACAGCGCGTCCGCCGCCTGGGCGGTCTTGCCGTAAGACTGATAAATCTGCTCGAAGCCTTTGAGGGCCTCTTCCGGCTTACCGGTGCGCAGCAGCTGCAGGGCGTTGTTGTAGAGCTTCTGGACGATTCCTGTGTCCTGGGCGGGGGCCGGACTGACGATGAAGAGGCTGAGGATCAGGAATCGGAAAAGCCGCTGGAGCCTCGGCGGCATCATGAGACCTGCATCAGAAGTTGAACGCGAACGTGACCACTTTGGTTACTCCGGGCTCAATCGTAACGTTTTTGACCTGCGCCTGGTCCGCATGTCCTTCCGGAACCACCTTGATGTCGTGATCCCCGGACACGATGTCCTGATCCAGGAGTGGCGGCGCGCCCAGATCGACTCCGTCCACGAAAATTCTGCAGTTCGAGGGCTCGGCTTGAATACTGAGTTTCCCGAGTCCCCGCCAATTCACCTTGAGGGACTGGGTCTTTCCCCCCGTGATGCTCACCTTCTGGGTCGTTTGGAAGAGAACTCCCGGATTCTTCAACACGATGCTGTGACTACCTTCGGGGAGAGTGACCACACCGTCCTTGATGGCGACTTTCTTGTCATCCAGGAAAACCTCGACGGCATAGGGGGGCGGCGGATCGAGGCGGGCAAATCCCTGCGGAATCTCGGAAAGTGACACGTTGTCCATCGTCGTGGTGATCGTGCTCCACGGGGTGGTCTCGTCAAACGTCCTCAGCCATTCCTGAAAGCGGTCCTTCTTGAGCATGAAGGTGTGCTGCTCGCACGCGTGATAGTCGTGGATGGTGTAGGGTGCGGCGCCCAGGAGTTTTCCATCCATATAGACATCAGCATGGGGCGGGTTGCTGTCCACGACCAGATCCGCCACCTTCGGCTTCAAATCGGTGAGATCGTAAGAGTTCTTCAGCTCGGAAGCTTTAATGAGCAGCGAGGCTTCCCGGCATCCCTGCTCGGCACGCAGCTCGTGCTCACCCGTGTCCCCTTCGGGAAGCTTGATCACCGACCCGATGAACTTGCTTTTGTCCAGATAGACATCCGTGTCCTGAGTCGTGATGAGCTTGGCCTCGCGCCCGAAGACGGGCAACGCCAATTTCGGCGCAGCCGGGGGCCCTCCCAGACTCGGCAGACTCAAGCCGGCCTGGGTCTCGGTCACGGGCTGGGTCGCGGTGGCAGCGTTGAGATCTCCCTGCGCGATTTCCTGGATTCGCCGTGGGAACACGATCAAGCCCAGGATCACGATGAAGATGAAAACCGCCACCTTGAACGGCTGCCCTGCAAACATGGGAGTCGAGTTGGAAGGAACGCCCCGTGGATAAGCTCGAGCCCTCTCACGGGGTCGCAGCGCCGGCGTGGGAGCCTCCTGGCGCCCGACGCGCAGGGTCGGGGCTCCCGGGGCGGGTGGCCGCTTGAGGTGGAAGCTGGAATAGTTGGTCAGCGCCTCGGCGAACTGAGCGCCTGTCTGAAAGCGCTCGGCCGGATCCTTCGCCAACGCACGCCGCAGGATCTGGTCGAAGGCAGGCGGGAGCTTCTCGTTGAGAATCCGGGGCGGGCGTGGCTCCTCGTAGAGAATACGATAGATGATGGTGGAGATGGTGTCCCCGCCGAAGGGGCGCTCCCCGGTCGTCAGCTCATAGAGCACCACGCCCAGCGAGAAGAAGTCGCTGCGGCCGTCCATGGGTCTCCCGGAAATCTGCTCTGGAGACATGTAATTGGGAGTGCCGATGAGCACGCCGTCCTGGGTGAGGTTCGCATCGGGGCTCTTCGCCAGACCGAAGTCGGTGATTTTCAGGAGCTCGCCCTTGAGGAGCATCAGATTCGCGGGCTTGATGTCCCGGTGAATCACTTTATTCTGGTGCGCATAGTCCAGCGCCGAGCAGGCCTGGGCGGTGACGCCCAGTACCTTCTCGAGAGGCAGCAGCCCGCCGGGTTTGGTGTACGACTCCAGGGTCTCGCCATCGATATACTCCATGGCGATGTAGCTGCGGTCGGCCTCCTCGACGACATCGTAGATGGTGATGATGTTGGGATGGGTCAGCTTGCCGGCGGCTTGCGCCTCGCGGACGAACCGGTGCCGGGTCTCCCGGGCCTCCTGAGGCGAGACCCCGGGGGGAATGGCGATCATTTTGATGGCTATTCTTCGATCGATTCGAGGATCATGAGCCAGGTAAACAACTCCCATGGCTCCTTTACCGATTTCACGAATGATCTCGAAGCGACCGAGCCTCTGATCGGTCATTTGGCCTTCCAGACACGACGGCGCACGACAGGATCGCCCCTCAGTGACCCTATTTTAGGTTTGGCTCCAAGCGGAGTCAAATAGAAACAGGAGAATTATTTACGATAGGTTTTGGGGGGGGGCTTTCGAGGGGGGCTTTCGAAGCCGGTTCTGGACACTCAACTATTCAAGCTGCGTCAGGATTTCGCCGCTAATAGAATGGGTTATCACAACATCACCGGAATCGGCCCGGCCTTGGACGGGGCCGAATGAGATTTGGGCCCGGCTGCAGAGCCATCGGCAGTTTGCTCCGCTAGGAGCCTACGGGCTACCATAGGCGGATTTTCGGGAGGCATTCATCATGCGCGTCATTGATTCCACCCCCGAGTTCGTCAGCGGGGCCTACGCTCGAATGAAATCGACCCTCGCCGAGATTCGAACCCGCCTCGGACGACCGCTGACCCTTGCCGAGAAAATCCTGCTGGGCCACGTGGATGATTCCAAGAGTCAGGAGCTCAGGCCGGGGGAGAGCTACCTGATGCTGCGCCCCGACCGGGTGGCGATGCAGGATGCCACCGCGCAGATGGCCTTGTTGCAATTCATGCTGGCCGGAAGAGAGAGCGTTGCGGTTCCCACGACCGTGCACTGCGATCACCTGATCCGGGCCCGGAACGGCGCCAAGAGCGATCTCGATGTCGCCACACGGGAAAACCGCGAGGTCTACGATTTTCTGCGCAGCGCCTCGCAGAAGTACGGCATCGGCTTTTGGAAGCCGGGCGCGGGAATCATTCACCAGGTCATCCTGGAGAATTACGCCTTTCCCGGCGGGCTGCTCATCGGCACCGATTCACACACTCCCAACGCCGGCGGACTGGGAATGCTGTCCTGCGGCGTGGGAGGCGCCGACGCTGTGGATGTGATGGCCGGCTTTCCATGGGAAGTGCTCTATCCCAACCTCGTGGGCGTTCGGCTGAGCGGGAAGCTTTCCGGCTGGACCTCTCCGAAAGATGTCATCTTGTACCTTTGCGGCCTGCTCACCACCGACGGTGGGACGAACCGCGTCCTGGAGTATTTCGGTCCCGGGGTCTCTGCCATCAGCTGCACCGGCAAAGCCACCATCACCAACATGGGGGCCGAGCTCGGGGCCACCGGCTCGGTGTTTCCGTTCGACGATCGCATGGGCGCCTACCTGCGCGGGACCGGACGGGCGGCCCTGGCTGATCTGGCGGGGAGGAGCCGTGAGCTGCTGACCGCTGATCGGGAGGTGGAGGAGCACCCGGAGCGATATTTCCAGCGGGTGGTCGAGATCGATCTCTCGACACTGGAGCCGCACCTGGTGGGGCCGCATCGACCCGATCTAGCCCGCAAGGTGTCGGCGGTGAAAGAAGCCGTTCGGACGGAAGCCTACCCGGAGCAGCTCTCGGTGGCCCTCATCGGCAGCTGCACGAATTCCTCCTACGAGGACATCGAGCGCGCCGCCGACGTGGCCAAGCAGGCGATTTCCCACGGCACCAAGGTTCCCATCCCGCTGCTGGTCACGCCCGGATCCGAGCAGATCCGGGCCACCATCGAGCGGGACGGCCAGATGGCGACGCTTCAATCTATCGGCGGCAAAGTGCTGGCGAATGCGTGCGGCCCCTGCATCGGCCAGTGGCAGCGGGACGACCTGGCTGCCAAGCCCGCCGGAGAGGCCAGAAAGAACGCCATCATCACCTCCTTCAATCGGAACTTCCCGCGGCGCAATGACGGAATGGCGGAAACCCTGGCTTTCATGGGCAGCCCCGAAATCGTCATTGCCTACTCCCTGGCGGGGCGGCTGGACTTCAACCCGCTCACCGACACCCTGCCCGGCGCCGACGGCAAGCCCTGGAAGCTGGCGCCTCCGAAGCCCGCTCCGGACCTTCCGGCGGATGGTTTCGTGAAGGCCGATGAAGGGTACCTTTCCCCGGCGGCGTCAGGAGCATCGGCTGAGGTCAGCATCGCCGACGAGAGCGACCGTCTGCAAAAGCTGACTCCCTTCCCGGCCTGGGACGGGAAGGACTTCCTGAAGCTGCCGGTGATCCTCAAAGCCAAGGGACCCTGCACGACGGACCACATCTCGCCGGCGGGTCCGTGGCTCAAGTATCGCGGTCACCTGGACAAGATCAGCGACAACCTGTTCCTGGGGGCGAACAACGCCTTCACGGGAGAGGCGGGCAACGGCGTCCATCCCGTCACCGGCAAGAAAGAGGCTCTCTCCGCCATCGCCCGATCCCTGATGGCCCAGGGAATCCGCTGGATTGCGGTGGGTGACTCCAACTATGGCGAGGGAAGCAGCCGCGAGCACGCAGCCATGTCCCCCAGACATCTGGGGTGCGCAGCGATTCTGGCGCGCTCCTTCGCCCGGATTCACGAATCGAATCTCAAGAAGCAGGGTGTGCTCCCCCTGACCTTTGCCAACCCGTCGGATTACGACCGCGTTCGTGAAGGCGATCGGATCAGCCTGGTGGGACTCCAGCATCTGGCTCCGCTGCAGCCGGTCACTGGAGAAATCGACCACCAGGACGGCAGCCGGGAGACGGTTTCGCTGCGTCACACTTTAAACCCGGAGCAGATCGAGTGGTTCAAGGCCGGCTCCGCTCTCAACCTTCTCCGCCTGCGCGAACGGCGGTAGCGGCCTTCTTCCACCCATGAGCTCGGCCTCCGTGGTCATCGTGGGCGGCGGCGTCCTGGGCGCCAGCGTGGCCTACCACCTTTCCCGGCGAGGCTGGAAGGATCTGCTCGTGCTGGATCGCGGGGGGGCGCCGGGAGACGGCAGCACCAGCCGCGCCACCGGCGGCTTCCGTGCCCAACACTCCACGGACATCAACGTTCGACTCTCCCTGCTGTCGCGCGCCAAGCTGCGCGATTTCCCCCAGGAGATCGGGGCCGACCCGGGATACCACCCGGTTGGATATCTCTGGTTGGCGGCCAACACAAAAGAGATGGAGTTTCTGCGGCACGGCTTGCGAGTGCAGCACGCCGCGGGACTGGCAGATTCGCGCGAGGTGGGTGCGGCGGAGATCGGCGAGATCAATCCCCACGTCTCGGCCGAGGGATTCCTGGGTGCCGCCTTCTGCCCCACCGATGGGTTCATCCGGCCGATGCAGATCCTGCAGGGGTACCTGGAGGCCGCGCAGCGGCAGGGCGTGAGGGTGGATTGGGGCGAAGAGGTCACCGAGCTTGAGACCGGACCCGGCGGGAGGATTTGCCGTGTGATCACCAGGCGTGGCGAGGTTGCCTGCCAGGCAGTGGTGAACGCCGCCGGGGCGTGGGCCGCCTCCGTATGCGCCATGGCCGGTGTGGACCTGCCCGTCATCCCTGTGAAGCGACAGGTGGCGGTCACACACCCCTTCGCGGGCCTTCCCGCCGACATGCCCATGACGCTGTTTCTCGGAGATAGGTTGCATCTCAGGGTCCGGGATGGCCGGGTGCTGCTGCTTCGTCCCGATGATTCGCGGTCCGGGGACCCTTACGACACCACGGTGGAGCCGGAATGGGTCGAGTCGGTGATCGAGGCGGCGCGGACCCGGGTGCCGACGCTGCGGGGCGCGCAACCGGACTTCGCCTCCTGCTGGGCAGGGCTCTATGAAATGTCCCCCGACCGCCACGCCTTGCTGGGCGCCGCTCCTGAGTGCGAAAACCTCTACTTGATCAACGGATCCTCGGGGCACGGAGTGATGCACGCCCCGGCGCTGGGGCAGCTGATGGGTGAAATCATCTCGGATGGCAGCGCCAGCACTCTTGATGTGACGCCGCTTCGCCCATCGCGATTCGCAGAAGGAGCCCTGAATCCCCTGCCGGCGCTCCTGTGATGCCCTTTCCCCGCTCGCTCTTCTGGTCGCTCTTCACCATTGCGCTGGTCATCCGCCTGCTCGTCCTGGCTGCCAACCTGCACCACCCTCACCCGAGCTTTTTCGAGCCTGATTCCACGGATTACATCAGGGATGCGGACGATCTTTCCAAGGGCATGGGCCTGCGCGACTTGGATGGGGGCCCTTCCATGAGGCGACCTCCCGGCTATTCCATAGTCCTGGCCCTGCTGTTCGCCGTGGGGGTGGCCTCCCCCACATCCCCCCAGGGGGCTATCTTCGTTCAGTTGATCCTGTCAGTCCTGAGCGTGGCCTTGGCATCCTGGATGGCGTACCAATTGGGCGGCACGAGCGCCGCACTTCTCACGGGAGGGCTCCTGGCGCTGGAACCCTCCGGCATCGCTTCGGCGAATTTTGTCATGTCGGAGACGCTCTACACCTTCGCGCTTCTCTGTGTGTTCGCCGCCTGGAGCCGCTGGTGGAATCGCCCCAAAGCGGCTTCCCTGGTTCTCCTCGCGGCGCTGGTCGGGGTTCTGCCGCTCATCAGACCGGCTGGAAGTTACCTGCCGATTCTCTTCTCGATCCTCATCCTGGGATTCGGACCGAGATCGACGCGCCGACTGCGTACGGCAATCCTGTTCCTGGCCCTCTCCCTGCTGCCGGTGGGAGCCTGGCGGGCCCGCAATTACCTGTTGCTGGGATCCTCCGAGGTCAGCAGCATCGGTCCCTGGGTCCAGGCGATCTTCGCCCACAGCCTCGAGACCAGGGCGGGAGATAGCTCCCCTACCGACGCACCGTGGAGTCAGGAGTTCGCCCGAGAACAACGGTTGTCCCCTGCCAGGGCCATGCAGCTTCAAAATGATTACTTCCGTCGTACCCTGGCGAGGCACCCGTTTTACGCCTTGGAGCGCTTCTCCCTGAATGCGCTGGCGATGGTGGGAGTACCCAATGACCGGCTCGTCCGACTCTGCATGGAAAAGCCTCCTGACCTCGCGGGGGGGAGTCTGCTCGCCAGGCTCTCCTGGCTGCGAGAGGTGGGGCCGCTCTCCCTGCTCCTGGTGACGGGCATGGTGGTGTCGTTGGGGGGGATCGCCTGTCTGCCCTGGATGACGATTCGCGCCCGAACATGGGACCCATTCCGCCGCTCCGTCTGGGCCTGCCTGTTGATCGTCGTCCTGTACCAATGGGGCATCTCCTCCCTGATTCAATACCAGGCCGACCGATACAGGATCCCCATGATTCCCCTCCTGGCGATCAGCCTCACCCTGGGGCTTCTCGCACTCGCTCCCAGGAAGAAAGGCGCCTGAGGTCCAGCAGGCCTGCCAGGCCGGCACAGCCTGCCAGCGCAGTGATCGTTGTTGCGTTGGGCCCGGGTGGAATCCTTCTAGGCGGTGCGGGACAGGTGGGATGCGAAGGGATCGGGCAGTCCCCGCTCGCGGTAACGGCGGGCAAGTGGCTGCGTGTCGTACTCGAAGCGGCGGAAGTTCACGTCAATTCCCTTGCCGATGTTACCGGTGTAGAGAACGGTGTAGCCGGTCCTGGGATCTCCGGCGGTGGGAATCCCTACGCTCCCCACGGAGATGAAGTGGTGGCTCCTCACCTGCCGGTGATAATGAACGTGCGTGTGGCCGAAAATCAGCACATCCACCGCCGCCGCTTTGGCGTATTCGCGGAAGGTCAGCTCGTCGGCATCCTCGAAGAGGTAGGTGGTGTTGTCCACGGGGTTGGCGTGCATGAGAGCGAAGCTGATGCCGCCCTCCTGAAAACGGATCTCGAACGGAAGATTGCCGAGGATGTTGCGCCCGATCCGGGTGGTGTTTTCGCAGGTGGCGCCATAGGTGATTCTCCCCGCTTCTCCCTGAACTGGATCGGGATGCCAGACGCCCGGTGACTCCATTTCCCAGGCCACCGCTTCGTCCCAGTTCCCTCGAACCCCCTCGATTCCGGCCCCCTTCAGAAGCTGCAGGATTTCATCAGTGTCCGGGCCGTACCCCACCAGGTCCCCGGCGTGAAACACCCGGTCGTACCCTTCCTTGCGCAGCTCCGCCACGCATTTCTCCAGAGCCGGCAGGTTGCCGTGGATGTCTCCCAGGACAATGAGCTTCATGATGGGCGGACGATACCAGAGAAGGTCAGCTCCCTTCAACCCGCTGCCAGGGAGCCTGGCGAGCCTAAGTCGAGGTTGAGCTAGCGGGCGATGGGAAGCCAGAAGACGAAGCTGGTGCCGGTGCCCGGTGCGCTCTCGGCCCAGATTTCGCCTCCATGCGCCTCCACCAGAAAGCGCGCGAAGGTGAGCCCCAACCCGTTGCCTCCGCCGGCACGGGGAGAGCGACACGAGTCGGCACGCGACGCGACGAAGACTCCCGCCAGATCATCACTCGAGATTCCCTCCCCCGTGTCGGTCACGCTGATCTGGAGCACCTGACGGGAGCGGGGAGAGCGCGACGACGGCTCGCCCTTGCAAAGCTTCAGCTCGACGCTGCCCCCCGGCGGCGTGAACTTGATGGCGTTGGAAAGCAGGTAATCGAAAACCTGCCTCAGACGCGGCGCATCGGCCAGAACCATGGGGCTGAGCGCCGGAAGCGAGTCCAGCAATTCAATCCCTTTTTGACGGGCCCGTGCGCGCTGGCGATCCACAGAGGCACGCGCCACCTCCATCAGCGAGCAACGGCGGAACTTGAGCGCCAGCTTTCCTGACTCGATCTCCGCCATGTCCAGCAGATCCTCGATCAAGCAGACCAGGGCGGAGCTTTCCTCGGTGATGATGCGCAGCATCCTCTCCTGCTTGCGGGAGAGCGCGCCGGACCGTGCTTTGGCTACAGCCTGCGAGGCGGAACGGATGGAGGTGAGCGGGCCTTTGAGCTCCAGGGAGATCGAGGGCAGATGCTCGCGCCTGCGGCCTCGCCGCGAGGCGCGGCCTCCGGAGCGCTTGGCTCGCGCCGAGCGCCGGGACTCGGATGCTTCCGCCCAGGAATCGGGAGTGTTCTGGGACCTGGCCATTCAGGGTCTCGGGTCGAAGCGGCGCTTCAGCCGCCGAACGGGTTCACTTCGGCCGTGAAGGAGAGCAGCGGCACGCCATGCGACTCTCCAGTCTTAAAATCGCGAACGGGGATCAACTTCCGTTGCCGGTCGGCGGAGTCATAGAACCCCCGCGCCAGACGGGTCAGGCGCTTGCACAGCTCCTCCGCCAGCTCCTCGACTTCCTCGTGATCGCCGGAGAGCAGGAGCCGGAAGCCCTGCATTTCCACGACCTCGAACCGGCCGCCGTCGGTCGTCGATTGGACGAATTTCTCTCCTTCTTTCCGGAGCCGCTCAAGCGCTTCGGTGTAGCGGACCTCCCCGTACTTCTTGCGGAAGACGTCCATGGCGCGCGTGTCCCATTGGAGCAGGGCCAGCCCGCCCTCCACACCGGCGTCGCGCCGACGCTGCAAATCGTCCTCAAAGTTCAACGCGGCTTCTCGCCGTGCTGCTTCGCGACTCACCAGGAGCTTTTCGATCGTTCCCTCCAGCTCCCTGGCCGAGAACGGCTTGGTGACGTACTCGTCGGCTCCGCAGTCCTTTCCCCAATAGACATCCTCCCGCTGCGTCTTGGCGGTGAGCAGAATGACCGGGGTGCCGGACCGGTCCGGGTCCGCCTTGACCTTGCGGCAGATCTGGAAGCCGTTCTGCTTGGGCATCATCACGTCCAGAATCAGGAGATCGGGAGTGTCCCGGTAGATCTTCTGCAGCGCCTGGGCCCCGTCCTCGGCGAGGAGAACTTCGTATCCGAGGGTCTCCAGGCTCATCTGGAGAACCTCTCGGATGTTGGGGCTGTCGTCGGCTATGAGAATCCGTCCGGCCATGGCCTCTCTCTCAGGGGTTACTTCGGGGATCTTGCTCGCTTTCTGCCGGCGTCACCACAAGCATGTCCGTCATTTGCTGCACGGCACGGTCCATGAGGTCCATGAGCTTTCTCTGCCGCTCCTCGAGACTCCCCAGCCGCTCCGAGCGCAGCAAGTCGACGGCCCCCCGCAGCGACGTGAGTGGACCGCGCAGATCGTGCCGGGCCTGCCGGATGAAATTACCCACCAGATCACTCTGCCGCAGAATCTCTGTGAGATCCGCCATCACCGCCAGCATCAGACCGGCCCCAGGGCCCTGCTTCAGAATTTCCGTCCGCACGAGCACGGTGTGCCGGTGCTGCCGCTCCAGAGTCACCAGCTGCGTGGATTGAGCCCAGGCGTCCTTGGCGCGCAGGAGTGCTTCCAGAACTCTGGCTCGGGGAAAATCGTCGTCGTCTTCCAGCTTCTCCGAAAGACCCGCGATGGATCGCCCGAGCATGCGAATCGCTCCCGGGCTGATGGAGACCACCCGGCCCGAGGCATCGAGAATCAGCCCTCCGTCCGGGACGAAGTCTGGCCCGGCATCCCCGGACGGGATCGGAACGCCTTGGTCGGTGATTCTCTGGGTAAGAGCCATGCAAGTCCTCAGTAATCCTGAGGGGCTCGGGGAAGAACACGAACCCCCTGCACATGGACAGCAAGGCATGTGCCATCGCCACGGACCTGAGGCCTGCGGGGTAACTGGCGAACTCAGAAGCGTTTACCTCGAGCCACCCGCTCAGCGGCCTGGGAATGCTGACACTCGGGTGCCGGGCAGTGTCAATCTCCGTCGATCGCTTGACGATTTTTTGTGCGATTTTTCCCCTGAAGACGTTTTATAGAGTAGGCCCTTCTACTAGGAGGTCAGGTGCACACCAACCTGGGAGAGTCGACGATTGGGTAGGCGGAAAAGGCATCACCGTCGACTCGGGGATCCCAGGGTGGCGACGCAGGCAGCCGGCACCGGCCTGCCGAGGATACGAGGCTCGAGTGTCGAGCCGGCCGTGACTGAGACATCAGTCCGGGAGATTCGGCACCTCAAAGCGAGCCGGTTGGATCCCGAGCCGGGCTCCAATCGATCCCGCCTGGCCCTGGGGACGGTGCCGCGGGAGCGGAGACAGCACCTGGTTACATGGCGGGGGAGGATCCCTCTCCCTTCCCCGGCTCCGTTCCCGCCCCTTCCCCGCTCAGCAACGGCCGATCCTCTCTCGCCGGCCGGATCCATGGGGCACTTCCGTGGGTCTACCCAGGTTCTTGACAGCAGGGATAGATGGGGGTATGAATTCGTGAGTCGAGCGACGGCACTCACCCATTCCAGAATGGTCTCGAGCGCGTGCCAATCCAGGGAGAGCTGGCGTGAGCCCAGGTGCCTCCGGAACCAAATCCTCGGAACACGCGGCGCTGAGCCTGGAATCCACGACCGCGCTTCTGAGCCGCGTGTCCGCCGGCGAATCAGCCGCCCGGGAGGAGCTGCTCTCCCGCTATCTTCTCCCCTTGCGCCGATGGGCCCACGGCCGTCTTCCGGACATCGCCCGGGACCTTATGGACACCGACGATCTGGTCCAAGACACCCTGTTGCGGACGCTCTCGCGCCTGCAAGACCTCGTGCCGACTGGCGACGGGGCCTTTCTCGTCTATTTGCGCCGGGCGCTTTTGAACCGCATCAAGGACCATCTTCGACGCCTGCGTCGCAGGCCGGCACGCGAGCCCTTGAAGGAAACCCTTCTCGACAAGAAACCGTCCCCGCTGGAGATTGCCATCGGGAGAGAGACCTTGGCGAAATACGACGAAGCCATGCTTCGGCTTCCGGACCACCAGCAGGAAGCGGTCATGCTTCGCGTCGAGATGGGATTCAGCTACGAGGAGATCGCCCGCTATCTGGGATGCCGGAGCGCCAACACCGCCCGCATGACGGTTGCCCGCGCCTTACTCCGGCTCGCCACGGCCATGAAGGCGGCTAATGGAAGACCAGGATGACGACGCTGCGCTGCTGAAAGTCGCTGAGGCCGTCAGCGACGGCAAGCCCGTCGATTGGGACGCGGCGCAGAGCCGGCATGATGAAGCGGAATTGGATTTGGCGCATCTGCAGGCTTTGGAGAGTGTCGCCGCCGCTTTTCGCGCCACCCGACAGCCCTCCGAGAATTCCGACAACCCATCCGCCGGCTCCTTGAGCAGCAGCCCCTGGCGCAGCAATGACCCGCACTCGGAGGAGGCTCGACGCCGGTCGCCGGATAGCACCCGATTCGGGAAGCGGAGGAGCGGCACCCTTCGAGCAGGAGTGCTCCTGGCCCTTGGACTTGCCGCGCTCTACCTCGCCGTCCGGTGGCTCTGGAAGCTTTGAGCCTCCCGTCAGGCATCCGGAATCGCGACCTCATTTTGTGAGTCTCTTCAAAATCGCCTGAAGCGCAGCGGCGGGGAGCGTTCGGGTAAAGCCACCGGAGCCGCCGGCCATGCGGCCCACCCTGCGGGGCAACGCATATTGGGGCGTGCCCTGGCGGGATTTCTTATCGACTTGTGCTACCGATAGAATTTTCTCAAGGCCGAATCGCCTTGGGGGCGACACCGGAAGGCCCAGGCGCGTCAGCAGCCGTTCGATTCGCAGCGCCTCTCCCTTCCTCAAGACCCCCACCGCCTCCGCGGCCCGCGCTTCGAGCACCATACCGATGGCCACCGCTTCGCCGTGAGCCAGCCGGTAGCCGGAGAGATACTCCAGCGCGTGGCCCAGCGTGTGGCCGAAGTTCAAAACGGCGCGCCTGCCTGACTCCCTCTCGTCGGCCGCCACCACACGCGCCTTCAGCCGGCAACAGGCGGTGATGACCTCCGTCAGCGCCTCGGGATGGCGGGAGAGGATTCCCGCCGTGGATCGCTCCAATCGCCGGAACAGTGCGGCATCACCCACCACTGCCGTCTTGACCACCTCGGCCAGGCCCGAGCGATACTCCCGCTCCGGAAGCGTTCGCAGGACCTGCACCTCCGCGAGCACCACCCGCGGGTGGTGGAAAGTGCCGATCAGGTTCTTGCCGCGCGGATGGTCCACGGCGGTCTTGCCGCCCAGCGATGCATCCACCATGGCCAGAAGGGTGGTGGGAACCGCAACGAAGGGAACGCCGCGCAGGTAAGTCGCCGCCGTGAAGCCCGCCAGGTCACCGATCATGCCTCCGCCCACCGCAATGACTGCCGAATCGCGACCGCCGCCCAGCGCCAGCATGCGATCTTCCAGGCGAGCCTTCATCTCGCGGCTTTTTGAGCGCTCCCCTGATGGAACGGTGAGGAGGTCGGCCCGCAGTCCGGCCTTGCGCAGGGAGATCTGGATCCCTCTGCCGTGCAGCTTCGCGACGGTGCTGTCGGCGATCAGGAAATAGCGATGGGCGGGGGCGTACCGGGTGACCAGGCGCGGCAGGTGCCGGAGAATCCCTGAGCCGACGAATATCGGGTAATTCCATCCCGATCGCCGGGGGATCCGGACCGACAGGCGGTGCCGTGGTGCTGTGGCGGGCATGGGAACCTCGAAGGGGGGCCGGAAGGCCCCCCCGAGGAAGGATCAGTGGCTCTTGGGAAGGTTCGGCAGCTCTTCCAGGTACTGCTCCACCAGCTGCCGGTGCTTGGGCTCGTCCAGGGAAGTATGGATCAGCTTGCTTGCTGCCTCCAGCGCCACCTCCACGACAGTCCTCTTGAGCTGGGCAACGGCCTGCTTGGTCTCGAGCTCGATCTGCTTGCGCCCCTGCTCCAGCACCTGCATCGCGTCGCCCCGTGCCTTCTCCAGGAGCTCGGCGCGGATCTTCTCCGCCTCCTTCTGGCCTTCGGAGACGATCCGGGCGGCTTCCGCGCGCGACTGAGCCAGCAATTCCTTGTTCTTGGCCAGAGCTTCGTCCGCCGCCTCCCGGGCGTGCTTGGACGCTTCCAGTGCCTCCTTGATTGCCTTTTCCCGCGCATCGATGGCGGCCAGGATGGGCCCCCACGCGAATTTCCTCAAGATGAACGCCAGGATGAGAAAGGTGACGACCGTCCAGACGATCAGCCCGAGATTCGGTTGAACCAGACTCTGTCCCATTCGTCTGTGTCCTATGCCTTGATGAGAACCAGGAGGATGCAGATGGCCAGCCCGAAGAAGGTGGCCCCTTCGATGAGCCCGGCGGCGATAATCATGGAGGTCCGGATGTCGTTAGCCGACTGCGGCTGGCGCGCCGTGCCTTCCATGGCGGAAGCCGCCAGCTTGCCGATGCCGGCGGCGCCGCCGATGACGGCGAGTCCCGCCCCGATGCCCGCCCCCAAGTGTGCCATTGCGTTTGGACCGAGTTCCATTGGCTTGCTCTCCTTGTCAAGTGTCTTGGGGCACCATTCCCGCAAGAGTCTATTTAGTGGGGATGCACCGACATCCCGATGAACAACGAGGTCAGCATGGTGAAGATGTAGGCCTGGATGAAAGCCACCAGCAGTTCCAGGACATTGATGAACAGCGCGAAACCCACCGAAATGGGAACCACGAACCAGGAGCCCATGATGAAGATCAGTCCCAGAAGCGACAGGATCACCACATGCCCGCCCATCATGTTGGCGAATAACCGAATGCACAGGGAGAAGGGCTTGGCCACCATGCCGATGATTTCTACCGGGATCATGATGATCATCATCCACCCCGGAACTCCCGCGGGGACCAGGTGCTTGAAGTGCCCCACCACGCCGTATTCCCGGATCCCGGAAAACTGCATCATGAAGAAGGCCATGATGGCCAGGGCGGCGGTCACGCTGATGTTTCCGGTGGTCGCCGCTCCGAAGGGGATCAGCCCCAGAAGGTTGCAGAACAGGATGAAAAGAAACGTGGTCAGCAGATAGGGAACGTAGCGAACGCCATCGTGTCCGATGTTGGGGATGGCCAGCTCGTCCCGTACGAACACCACCACCATCTCGACCACTTGGCCCAGGCGGCCGGCGCCCATCTTCTGGATCCTCACCGCCAGCAGCGCCACGACGATGAGGACGAGGGAGGCCACCCACATCATCACCACGTGTCGCGTGATGGAAAGATCCAGGCCCAGAAAGTGAATCTGCGGCAGCGCGATGGTTCCGAAGGGATGAAAGTCCAGATGGTTGGAGTCGAGAATGTGCTCCAGGATCATGTTGCCGGCGTCGAATTTCTCTCCCCCGCCGTGCTCCGCGGCGTGGGCGGCGGCCGCCGCGGTTTGGGTGGCGGCATGGGCCGCTTCGGGGTTTTCCTGCGTCAGCGCCAGCAACAGGGACATGTCCGCGGAATCCTCAGTTCAATGGGGAAGCGCCGAGCGCCTCCCGATCAGTTTGTGCAGGGCACGCACTTCGAGCACCTGGAACAGTACGTAATAGCTGAACAGCCCCGCCACGAAAGCTGTCACCGGAAGCCTGGTGACCGTCACCAGCAGAGCCAGGCCGGCCGAGAAAACCACCATCCGTCCCAGAAACCCTCCTGCCAGTGCCGACAGGAAAACGACCTGGGGCTTGTCGTAGGACCACGCCGCCAGGACCAGGCTCGATAGCGCGAGCGCCGCGGCAAGACAGGCTCCCAGCAGGGCGGCAACGGCGAACTCCCTTCCCACCCACGCGTCCACGGCCAGAACGCCGAGAGGAACCGTCGCCGCAGCGGTCGCCAGCAGCGTTGCGCTGGCTCGGAGTGCGCTCCCTTTCCTCACGGCGTCTTGCTGCCTCCCTTCGGTGGCATGACCGTCTGGTAGAAGCCCACGAAGGCCGCCACCAGCCCCAGAAACATTCCTGCCAGCAGGAGCCACGGGCTGGTTCCCAGCCATCGATCCAGTCCCCAGCCGGCCGCCACACCCAGGCCCACGGTGACGGCGAAGGTCAGCCCCAGGTTCAGATAAGGGGCCGCCGCTCGCATCGCCTCGGCGAAGGAATTGCGGTCCTCCGGCTCCGGCACAGGTCCTTCGGTTTCTACCCGAGCCTTCCCAGAACCATCAAGGACTGCCGGGTCAGCTCGATGAGCGGCTCGGGATAAAGCCCGACGAGCAGGTTGAAGGCCAGGCAGATTCCGACCGCGGCAACCAGCCCCGGAGAGACGGCATAGCGCACCGAATCCACCGGCGGCTTCTGATACATATGCCACACCACCCGGAGGTAATAAAACGCCGAGACCACGCTGTTGAGCACCATCACCACCGCGAGCCACGCCAGGTTCGCTTTCATGGCCGCGGCGAACAGGTAGTACTTTCCGATGAACCCCGCCGTGGCGGGGATTCCGGCCAGGGACAGCATGAAGACCAGCATGGCGAAGGCCGCCAGCGGGCTGCGCTGCTGCAGCCCCGAGAAATCCACCACCCGGTCCCCGGTCAGGTTCTCCCGGCGCAGCATCACCACCAGGGAAAAAGCGCCGAGGTTGATGAAGGTGTAGACGGCCAGGTAGAACAGGAGCGCCAGCTGGCCGTAATCGGAGACGCTCGCATCGGGACGGGACATGACGATGAGTCCGATGAGGACATAGCCGGCGTGGGCAATGCTGGAGTAGGCCAGCATGCGTTTCATGTTGTCCTGCAGCAATGCCGAGACATTCCCCAGCGTCATGCTGGCGACCGACAGGACCGCCAGGAGCAGAATCCACTGCTGGCGCATGCCCCCGAAGCCCATCGCATAGATGCGCACGAAGGCCGCGAAAGCCGCCGCCTTTGATGCGGTGGAGAGGAATGCCGTGATAGCCGTCGGCGCCCCTTCATAAGCATCCGGGGCCCAGCTATGGAACGGCACCGCCGCCACCTTGAATCCCAGAGCCACCGTGAGAAGGATCATGCCCAACAGGATGGCCGGTGAGGTCGTGTCGGATTGCGCGAACCGCACGCCCAGCTCGATCAAATTGGTGGTGCCTTTGCTCGAGTAGATCAAGGAAGCGCCGTAGACGAATACCCCGGTGGAAAAGGCCCCCAGGAGGAAATACTTCATGGCAGCCTCGTTGGACTTCCGGTTGCCCCGGAAGTACCCCACGAGGATGTAGAAAGAGATGGCCATCAGCTCCAGCCCGACGAAGACGCTCAACAGGTCCACCGCCGAGGCCATGATCATCATCCCCACGACGGCGAAGCAGATCAGGCTGTAGTACTCCCCTGACTGGACTCCTTCGATGTCCAGGTAGCGCAGCGAAATCAGGATGCTCAGGATGGCCGAGGCCAGGAAGATCACCTTGAAGAAGATCGCCATGCCGTCGAGGACCATGAGGTTTCCGAAGAACAGCAGATTCGAACCCTGGAAGACCTCCATACCCTGCTGGTAAGGGAAGGAAAGCACCACGAGCAGGGTGAGCAGGCAGCCGAGGGCCGCCAGGACGCCAATCCACCGCGCCCGGAACCTCGGCATCGCCGACATCAGGAGCAGGAAGAAACCGTAGAACGACAGGAGGAGTTCCGGCCGGAGAAGGTAAAGACTGGATGACAAATCACTCATTCGTGATCTCTGGAGGAGCCGGCTTCCCTGCCGGCGAGTCCGGAGCGCCGCCGCCCGTCACAGCCGTTGTGCTGGCCGGCTGGAGTCGGGCGGTTCGTGGCGCGTTTTCACTCATTTGCTGAACGATGCGCGATACCGAGGGGCGGAGCATCCCCAGAAAGGTCTCGGGGAAAATACCGATCCAGAAAGCCAGCACCACCAGAGGCGCCAGGGTCAGGATCTCGCGGAAGTTGAGGTCTTTCAGCGCCTGATTCTCCGGCTTGTCCAGCTTTCCAAACATGGTTCGCTGGTAGAGCCAGAGCATGTAGGCGGCCCCCAGCACGATCCCCAGCACCGCCAGGACGGACCAGACCTGCCCGCCGAAGACCAGCGCCTTGTCGGTGAACGGAATGCTCACGTGGAAGCCCGTGGGAATCTGCCACGCTCCCAGCAGAATGGTGAACTCCCCGACGAATCCGTTGAGGGCCGGTAGCCCGATGGACGAGAGGGTCATGATCAGGAAGAACGTGGCGTAGATCGGGAGCTGTTTCGAAAGCCCGCCGAAATCGGCAATCATTCGCGTGTGGCGCCGCTCGTAGATGAGCCCGACGATGAGGAAGAGTGCGCCCGTGGAGATTCCGTGGTTGATCATTTGGAGGATTCCGCCGTTGAGCCCCACTTCGTTGAGGGCAAAGATCCCCAGCGTGCAGAAACCCAGGTGGCTCACCGAGGAATAGGCCACCAGCTTCTTCCAGTCCTTCTGAACCATGGCCACCATCGCACCGTAGATGATTCCGATCACCGACAGCCCCAGGAGATACGGGAGGAAGTGCCGCGTCGCCTCGGGGAGGATGGGCAGCGAGAAGCGCACGAAACCATAGGTCCCCATCTTCAGGAGCACTCCCGCCAGAATCACCGAGCCGGCGGTGGGCGCCTCTACGTGAGCGTCCGGAAGCCAGGTATGGAACGGGAACATCGGGACCTTGATGGCGAAGCCCACGAAGAAGGCCAGGAAGATCCAGCGCGCCAGCGCTATCCAAGCGGGCGAGGAATCGCGCCCCATTTCCATCAGGGCCACGACATCGAAGGTGTAATTGCCGGTGACGCTGCCGTGATAGAAGTAAAGTGCCAGGATCCCGAGCAGCATCAGCACCGATCCCAGCAGCGTGTAGAGGAAGAACTTGATGGCGGCGTAGAGCTTCCGGGGTCCCCCCCAGACGCCGATGAGGAAGTACATCGGGACCAGCATCACTTCCCAGAAGACGTAAAACAGGAAGAAGTCCAGGGAGATGAACACCCCCAGCATCCCGGTCTGTAAGATCAGCATCATCGCGTAATACTCTTTCACGCGCTCGGTGATGGCCGTCCAGCTGGACAGGATGGCGAGAAATCCCAGCACCGTGGTAAGCAAAATCAGCAGCACCGAGATCCCGTCCACACCCACGTGGTAGCTCACCCCGATGGAGGGAATCCAGCTCAGGCTGTTCTCAAACTGGAACGGGGCGCCGGCGGGGTTGTACCGCCAGAAGAGCGGGAAGGAGATCAGCATCCCGAGAAATGCCACGGCGGTGGCGTACCAGGCGATGGCCTGCTTCGCCTCCTTGTTGAAGAAAAACAACCCGAACGCCCCCGCCAGGGGGAAGAAGGTGATGGTGGTGAGAATCCATTGATCGCCCATGGTGCCGCGGACTCCTTTAGCGGTGCCAGAAGAGGAAGAAGCTGACGAAAGCAAAAATTCCGAAGACGAAGAGGGACAGATACCCCTGCACCATTCCGGTCTGAATCCGCCGGAAGCCGAGGCTCAGGGCCCGGGTCAAATGGGCCGAGGCGTTCACCGCCCCGTCCACGACGTATTGGTCGAAGTAACGGGAAAGATGACTGAATCCCACCGTTACATTGCGGACTCCGTTGACCGCCCCGTCCACCACTCTGACGTCGAAGCCGTGGAATCCCCGGCAGGCCAGGACGTAGGGACGGATAATGACGAGATCGTACAGCTCGTCCACGTAATACTTATTGGACAGAAGATTGGCAAGCGTGGGAAAGGCCCCGGCGAGGCGCTTGGGAATCTCGGGATGGCTCCGGTAAAAGCGGTAGGCCAGCGCGATGGACGACCCCACCACGACCAGGGCAAGCGCCATCAACAGCAGCTCGAGGCCCAGGCCCCCTTCGCCGTGGGCTGCCGCTCCCGCCGCGACCTCCCCATGGGACAGGCCTCCCGCCGCTTCGCCCGCTGCCTCCGCCGCCGGCTCGAAAACCGGCGCCAGGTAATGCTCGAAGGCGTTCAGGTCCGCTCCCAGACTCAGGCTTTTCGGTATTCCCACCCATCCGCCGATAATGGAGAGCACCGCCAAAACTATCAGGGGAACGGTCATCGTCCGGGGCGATTCGTGCAGATGATGGGCTGTCTCGTGGTCCATCCGCCCTTCGCCGAAAAAGCAGAGAAACACCAGGCGGAACATGTAAAAGGTTGTCAGCCCGGCGGCGACAACGCTCACGAGCCAGAATACCGGCCCGCCCAGACCGTGCGCGTTCTCGTGCCCGAAGGCTTTCCAGAGGATTTCATCCTTGCTGAAGAAGCCCGAGAATCCCGGTATCCCAGCGATGGCCAGTGTGCCGATGAGAAAAGTCGGATAGGTGATGCGGAGGACCTTCTTCAGCCCTCCCATCTTCCTCAGGTCCTGCTCGCCGCTCATGGCGTGGATGACGCTTCCCGATCCGAGAAAGAGCAGCGCCTTGAAGAAGGCGTGCGTCATCAGGTGGAAGATCGCCGCTGAGAAGGCGCCGACTCCCGCCGCCAGGAACATGTATCCCAGCTGGCTCACCGTGGAATAGGCCAGCACTTTCTTGATGTCGTTCTGCCGCAGCGCCATGGTGGCCGCGAACAGGGCCGTCAGCGCTCCCACCACCGCCACCACCATCAGGGCTTCGGGGCCCCGCAAATAAAGCGCCGAGCAGCGGCAGACCATGTAGACGCCCGCCGTTACCATGGTCGCCGCGTGAATCAAGGCCGACACCGGAGTGGGCCCCGCCATGGCGTCGGGCAGCCAGACGTACAGAGGAATCTGGGCGCTCTTGCCGCAGGCGCCGATGAACAGGAGGATCCCGATGCCCGCCGCCACGCCGGGAGTGATCCGTCCGACCTGACTCATGACTTCCGCGAAACCCAGGGTGCCGAAAGCGGTGAAGATCCAGGTCATCGCCAGGACGAACGCCATGTCCCCGACCCGGTTCACCAGGAATGCCTTCTTCCCGGCATCTGCGGCGGAATCCTTGTGGTAGTCGAATCCGATCAGGAGGTAGGAACACAGCCCCACGCCCTCCCATCCCACGAACATGACGGGGAAGCTGGAGCCCAGCACCAGCGTCAGCATCATGGACATGAAGAGATTCAGGTAGGCGAAGTAGCGCCAGTACCCTTCCTCGTGGGCCATGTAGCCGACCGAATAGACGTGGATCAGGAACCCCACTCCGGTGACCACCAGCAGCATCACCGCCGACAGCGGGTCGAGGGTAAAGCCCCAGGGGATGGTGAAGGCGGCGCCGTTCGCTCCGGCGCCGGCTGACAGCCACTGCGCCGCGGTGAGCGTGACGCGCTTCGCCGCCTGATCCACCTCGAGGTGGCCCGGGACCGAGGCAACCGAGTCGAGGTTGTTGAGCGAAAAGACAGCGCCCAACGAGAGCAGGAAGGCGAGCAGCACCGTGCCGCAGGCGACGACCGAGACTGCGCGCTTCGACAGGAAGCGCTTCCCCAGCAGGCCGTTGATTACGAAACCCGCCAGGGGCAGCAGCGGAATCAGGTAGAGAAGGCTCAGCACTGCGAACGACTCCTCACCATTTCATCAGGTTCATTTCGTCGACGTTGACCGTCTCGCGGTTGCGGAACAGCGAGATCACGATGGCCAGCCCCACGGCGACTTCCGCGGCGGCAATGGTGATGTTGAAGACTCCCCAGATTTGTCCGGTCAGGTTGTGCCAGCGCGTCGAGTACGCCACGAAATTCAGGTTGGCGGCGTTCAGGATCAGCTCGATGGACATCAGGATGATGATGACGTTGCGACGAACGAGCACGCCCACGACGCCGATGGTCAACAGCGCCAGGCTCAGGACCAGCAGATGACTCTCCGGGATCGCCATGGTTTCCTGGTTTCCTCCCCTACGCCCGCGGCCGGCCGAGCACGATGGCGCCGATCATGGCCACCAGAAGCAGCACGGAGACCACCTCGAACGGTAACAGGTAGTCGGTGAACAGCAGGGCTCCCACGAGCTGCAGATTGCCCTCCGCCTGAGGCGCCGCAGCGAGCGGGGCGGCGCCCTGGGCCGTGCGGCCGAACAAGCGCGCCAGCATGCCGAACAGCAGGAGCGTGACCACAGAGGAGGTCACCAGACGCATGCGGCCACCGCTGAATCGCCGCGGCTCCTCCAGGTTGACCAGCATGATGACGAACAGGAACAAGACCATGATTCCGCCGGCGTAAACCAGCACCTGCACCGCGAAAAGGAATTCGGCTCCCAGGATGATATAGATGGCGGCTATGGAGACGAACGTCAGCACGAGGTAAACCGCCGCATGGACGGCGCTCTTGCGGGTGATCATCATGACGCCGCTCACCACCGCCAGGGCGGCGAAGAAATAAAATATGGCCAGTCCCGCGTCCATGCCCGACACCTTCAGCGCGTGTAGATTTTCACCGGCTTGCCGTCCACCAACTCGGCGCGATCAGCCACATAGGAGTCCCGGTCGAATCCCGCGAACTCGTAATCATGAGACATGTAAATGGCGGTGATGGGCTTGGTGGGGCAGGGATCCACGCACAACCCGCAGAAACAGCACCGCTCGTAATTGATGGTGAAGCCGATGAGCTGCTTTCCCTTCCCGTCGGGACGCTTCTCCGCGACGATGGAGATGCACTCGGTGGGACAGATGGCCTCGCACAGCAAGCAGGAGACGCACAGCTCCTCGCCGGTCTGGGGATCCTTGCGCAGCCGCGGTACCCCGCGGAAGCGCGGAGGAAATTCCATCGTCTCTTTGGGATATTCCAGAGTGATGTGGGGGCGGAACTGGTTCTTCAGGGTGACCCACATGCCCTGCCAGAGCTCCAGCAGCAGCACCTTTTGAAGGAAAGCCTGAGTTTTCATAACGCACCCAGATTCCCGGCGACTCAGCGCCGCAGAAGGAGAATCACGCCACCGGTGACAATGACGTTGACGATGGCGAGCGGAATCATCCAGTACCACCCGAGCCGCATGAGCTGGTCGTAGCGGTACCGGGGAAAGGTGCCTCTCAGCCAGAGATAGACGAAGAGCACCAGGAACGTCTTGAGCAGGAACCAGAAGTAGCCAGGCAGGACCGGGTGGATGCGATCGAGCCCGAGATTCAGAAATCCCAGCGCCTCCACGTTGGGGAACGGTCGCAGCCACCCGCCGAAGAACAGGGTGGTCACGATGGAGGCCACGACGATCATGGAGGTGTATTCGGCCAGCATGTACAGGGCGAACTTCATCCCCGTGTACTCGGTGTGGAAGCCCGCCACCAGCTCCGCCTCGGCCTCCGGGAGATCGAAGGGGAGCCGGTTGGTCTCCGCAACGCCGCTCACGAAGAAGACGAACAGCCCAAAGATCTGGGGCAGGAAGTACCACACGTGCGCGGCGCGCTGCGCTTCCACGATTCCCACCATGCTGGCGGTGCCGCTGAGCATCATCACTCCGATGATGGAAAAACCGAAAGGAACCTCGTAGGAGACCATCTGGGCGGCGCTGCGCAGCGCCCCGAGCATCGGATACTTGCTGTTGGAGGCCCAGCCCCCCAGCATGATCCCGTAGATCCCCAGCGAGGAGATGGCCAGGAGAAATACCAGTCCCACGTTCACATCGGCAATCCAGGGCGTGACCTGGTAGCCGAAAACCTCAAAGGCGCCCCCGCCCGAAAAGGGGATCACCGCCAGCGCCGTGAACGCCGGAATGACGGTGATGATGGGCGCCAAGGTGAACAAGATCTTATCCGCCTTGTCGGGGGTAATGTCCTCCTTGAGCAGCAGCTTGATGCCGTCGGCGATGGGCTGCAGCAGCCCGTGCGGTCCCACCCGGCGCGGCGACAGCCGCAGCTGCATGAAGGCGAGGATCTTCCGTTCCACCAGGGTCATGTAGGCCACCGCCCCGGACGCCACTCCCAGGATCACCAGCACCTGGGTCAGCGGGATGATGAAGTTGCGGATGACCGCGTCGCTCATCATCGATCCACGTCTCCCAGAACGATGTCCAGGGTCCCGATGACCGCAACCACGTCCGCCACCAGCGATCCCTTGACCATGTGGGGCAGCGCCTGCAGATTCACGAAGGAAGGAGAGCGGAACCGCATGCGATAGGGCTTGTCCTCCCCCTGGCTGACGATGTAGAAGCCGAGCTCGCCCCGCGGGCCCTCCACCGTGTGATACACCTCGCCCACCGGGGGCTTGATGCGCTTGGGAACCTTTCCCATCACCTCGCCCGCGGGCAGCCCATCCAGGGCCTGCTGGACGATTCTCAGGCTCTGACGCATCTCCTCCATCCGGACCAGATAGCGGTCGTAGGTGTCACAGTTCTCGCCGGTGGGGATGTCGAACTGGAACCGGTCATAGACCGAGTAGGGATGCGCCCTGCGCACGTCGTACGAAACTCCCGCGGCCCGCAGGCACGGACCGCTGACTCCGAAATCGATGGCGTCCTCCGCCTTGAGGATGCCGACCCCCTTGGTGCGTCCGATCCAGATGCGGTTCTTGGTGAGCAGCGTGTCGTACTCCTGCTGGCGGCCGGGGAAGATCTTCACGAAATGCCGGACCCGCTCCGTCCAGCCGGGAGGAACGTCCCAGGGGAGGCCGCCGATGCGATAGGCGTTGTAGGTGAGCCGAGCTCCGCAGAACGCCTCGAACAGGTCCAGAAGAATCTCCCGTTCCCGGAAGCAGTAGAAGAAGACCGTCATGGCGCCGATGTCCAGCGCGTGGGTGCCAAGCCAGACCAGGTGGCTCGCTATGCGCTGCAGCTCGGCGGTGATGACCCGGATGTACTCGGCGCGCTCGGGGACTGTGATCCCCATGAGCTTCTCCACCGTCTCCACGTACCCCAGGTTTTCGTACATGGCCGCCACGTAGTCCAGACGGTCGGTGTAGGGCTCAATCATGTGGTAGTTCTTGGACTCGCAGAGCTTTTCAACACCGCGGTGAAGGTATCCGATGAGGACATCCGTATCGGTGACGATCTCACCGTCGAGCATCAGCTTGAGCCGCAATACCCCGTGCGTGCTGGGGTGCTGCGGGCCCATGTTGATGTCCATCATCTCGGTGCGAAACATCTCGATCCTCTCAGCGGAGCTTCATGTGATCCCGGTCGTACCCCCGGGTCGGATATTCCTTCCTCAGCGGGTGCCCCTGCCATTCATCGGCGAGCAGGATGCGGCGCAGGTCCGGATGACCCTCGAAGGGGATGCCCAGGAGATCGAAGGCCTCCCGTTCGTGCCAGTTGGCCGTGCGCCAGATGTTTACGACGCTCGGGGCCGGCTCCTGATCGGCAAGCTGGATTTTCAAGTTGATTCGGTGGCGCAGCGAAATCGAAAAGAGGTGATAGACGACCTCGAAGCGCTTCTCCCGATCCGGGTAGTCCACACCGCAGAGATTCGAGAGGTAGTCCAGGCGCAGCCCCGGGTCTTCCTTCAGGAAGCGGCACACCGGCAGCAGACTGTCCTTGTCCAGAAGCAGGGTCACTTCTCCGGCATAAAAGGACACCGACTGGATGGCCTGGGGAAATTTTTCTTTCACCGCCCGCAAGACTGGCGAGTCCACTTCGGCCGTGAGGTTGACCTTGGCCGGAGCGGCGGGCTTGGGTGGGGCCGCGCTGGCAGGGGGCGCGGCGGGCGGCGCCGGACTCGGCCCCGAACCCGGGGGGCCACCCGGAGGACCCGATGGAGGATTGATCTCGTCGCTCACTCTCGCACTCCCGCAGTTTTCCGGTAGAGCTCCGAACCGTGCCGGGCTTCTCGAGTGCTCCGTCGCCCTGAATCCCGCCTCCCGCCCGGCCCTGGCACCGGGTCATCGAGGCTCAGGCAGATTTCTTGGCGATGGTCATCTGGTCGATTTTGTCCTGTAGCTTGAGGATGCCGTAAAGCAGCGCTTCGGGACGCGGCGGGCAGCCCGGGATGTAAACATCCACCGGGACGATCTTATCCACCCCCTGCACCGTGCTGTAAGTGTCGAATGGGCCCCCACAGGTGGAGCAGGCTCCCATGGAAATCACCCACTTGGGATCCGGCATCTGGTCGTAAAGCCGCTTCACGATGGGGCCCATCTTTTCCACGACCGTGCCTGCCACAATCATCAGATCGCTCTGCCGTGGCGTGGCCCGGTAGACTCCGGCGCCGAATCGATCGATGTCGTAACGCGAGGCCACCGTAGCCATCATCTCGATGGCGCAACAGGCGAGTCCGAAGCTCATGGGCCAGAGCGCCGACTTGCGCGCCCAATTGAACACCATGTCAAGGCTCGTGGTGATGATGTTGGATTCGAAACGGTTATCGATCAGACCCATTCCAGCGCTCCCTTTTTCCAGGCATACACGTAACCGATCACCAGAATGGCCAGAAAGATCAACATTTCCACAAAGCCGAAAAGTCCCAGGGCCCGGTACTTCACGGCCCATGGGAAGAGAAACACCGTCTCCACGTCGAAGACCACGAACAGCACGGCGATGACATAGTAGTGGATGGAGTAGCGCTGCCTCGGCTCTCCCTCGGATTCGACGCCGCACTCGTAGGGCTCCATCTTGACCCGGTTGTAGCTGGAGGGGCGCACCACACGGGCCAGGGCCAGGCTCACCACCGGGAACAGACAGGCAATCACGAGAAAAATGAGAATGGGAATGTAGGACACACCGCTTACGGGCACGGGTCCTCCGTGTATCGCGGCACCATCAATTCATTTCGGGGGCGCAATCTAGCACAGCGCTTCGAGGCGTGTCAAACCGCTGGAGACTCAAAAGATCCCGGCTCCGGACGGTCCCCAGCGGCGCTCCCCACTCTCACGGGTCTGGCAGCGCAGGGAGGAAAACAAAAGGGCCGGGAGGTTGCCCCGGCCCTTGAGATGGCGCGCTGAATATGTCGGGAGTTTCTAGTTCCGCTCGCTGAGGGTCGAGAGGACCCGGTCGGAGTAGCCCATGGGCAGCTCCGCCTGGCTGGCCTGCAGGGCGGCGATCCGATTGGGTCCCTGATTGTACGCCGCCAGCGCCACTTCCACATCATCGAAGCGGGTCAGGAGAGTGCTCAGATAGAAGGTCCCCATCTCCAGATTGGTCATGGGGTCCCACAGCATGCGCTCGTCAGTCCACCGTATGTTCAGCTGGGACGCCACCTCGCGGGCCGTGGAGGGCAGGAGCTGCATGAGGCCCATGGCTCCTTTCCCGGAAAGCGCCATGGGATCGAACGAGCTCTCCGTCCGAATCACCGCATAAATCATGTCGGAGCCGACTCCGTACTTGCGGCTGACCTGCTCCACCTGCGAAGCCATCGCGTCGACGTTGGAGCGGGAGAGGTAGATCCGGTTCTCCGCCAGAATCTCCCTCAGCCGGACGACCGACGCGAGATGCTCATTGGAGGTGTTGAGCTCCGAGATTCTGTTCTTCTGGACGGCTGTCAGCGTCTGGAGACCTTCCACGTTATCCAGGACTCTCTGGTACCTGGCTCCCACCAGGAATCCCAGCACCAGGACCAGCATCATCGTAAGGGTATGGGTGACGCATTTCATGGAACCCACCTCCTACTCGTATTTGGATGAGGGAATTATGCTGTCTTGCGGCCGGATGTCAAGGACAAAGCAGGCTCGAAAACTGTGCACATCCGCGACACAAAAGTTTCAACGTGCTGATTCGGGGAGAGTTCAGCCACACCCATTCACGGCCAAAAAGATCAGACCTTTTTCGTCCGGGATTTGACGTGTGGAGAATCTGGTCACGAAATCAGGGTGCGGACACTGCGTCGGCCAGATCGATCCCGGTGATTAGGATCTTTTCTCCGACTTGAATGCCGTGCTTTCTGGCCCCACCTGAGGCAATTTCAAGTACGTAGCGTGCTTTGCTCATGGAGGGATACCCCGGGCAGGGGTCCTTTCGGCAGGCAGGCACCTGCCGCTCGAGGTGCACGATGGTCAGCTCATCGGACAGCCAGATGATGTCGAGGGAGACCAGGCAGTTTTTCATCCAGAAGGAATGGAAATCGCTGTTCGGGAAGACGAACAACATCCCTTCGTCACGACTCACCTTCTCGCGGAACATATACCCCTGAGCCAGCTGCTCGGGGGTCGAGGCGATTTCCAGACGGAAAGCGTGACCATCGGGCGCAATGGCCCTGGGAAGAGCCTCCTTCGAATCGGATGCCCGGCAGGGGCCGTGGCCGACCGACATCAACACCACCATCGCCCAGAGGACCTGGGGCGGCGGCTTGCGATGAAAAAATCTTGGGAACCCTCTCATCAAGAGTAGCATCATCTTTTTTATCGTATGCTCGCAGGGGTGGGAGTCACAAGTCCTTCCGCGCGTTGACTTGAAATTCCTGGCTCCACTATACTTTCGATCCCGACCAGATTACCCAATCCCCCTCAGGAGGAAGGATTTGTCCGTGCGGATCGGCATCAACGGCCTGGGCCGAATCGGGCGCTCCCTTTTTCGTCTCGCCTGGAACTCCTCCCAGGTCGAGGTCGTTGCAATCAATGATGTGGCGCCCCCACGCACCCTGGCCCACCTCCTCCGACACGATTCGGTGGCCGGATTGTGGGATGTTCAGGTGGAGTCTCGCGAGACCGAGCTGGTGGTGTCGGGACGCTCCATTCCCTGCTGGAGCAGGCACGCCCCCGGCGACATTCCCTGGTCCGAGCGGGCAGTCGACGTGGTGGTCGAAGCCACGGGCCGTTTCCAGGAGCGCTCCACGGCGGAGGGTCATCTCCGGGGAGGCGCTCGCAACGTCATCATCTCCTCGCCCTCCCTGGACGCCGACTTCACGGTCGGCTGGGGGGTGAATCAACATCTGGTCGACCCCTTGCGGCACCGCGTCATGAGCAATGCGTCCTGCACGACCCAGTGCGCGGCCCCGCTGCTCCTTCTGGCGGATCGTGCGTGGGGAGTCGAGTCCTGCTCCATGACGACGATTCATTGTTACACCAACGACCAGCCCCTCATGGACGCACCTCACCGGGACCTGCGTCGCTCCCGGGCCGCCGGGATGTCGATGATCCCCACGACGACCAGCGCCTCCACGGCCCTGGAAAAAATCTTCCCGCATCTCGCCGGGAAAATGAGCTGTCTCGCGGTTCGCGTTCCCACTCCCTTCGTCTCCGCCGTGGAGTTGGTGGCGGGCTTGAAGCGGGATGCTGATCTGGGAAGCGCGCGGGCACTCTTCCGCGCCGCAGGTGAAGGCCCGCTCGCTGGGATCGTCGGATACTCCGAAGAGGAGCTGGTCTCCGTGGATTACCGCGGCGAGACGCGCTCGGCGGTGGTGGATGGCTCATTGCTGGCGCTGGCGTCACCGAGACTGTTGCGGATCTTCGCCTGGTACGACAATGAAAGCGGTTACACCCACCGACTCCTGGATCTCGTCCGTCACCTGGCGACGGGACTCGGGAGCGCCCCATGAGCGCTACCACGATCAAGAAGATGTCGGTGCGCGACCTGCAGGTCACCGGAAAACGGGTCTTCGTGCGGGTGGACTTCAACGTTCCGCTCGACGGCGGCAGAGTCGCCGATGACAACCGCATTCGCGCCTCGCTTCCAACTCTCCAATGGATTCTGCGAAAACAGGGAACGCCGATTCTCGCCTCCCATCTGGGCCGGCCAAAGGGGAAGCCCAATCCGGCCTACAGCCTGCTCCCCGTCGCCGAGCGCCTTCGGGCGCTGCTCGGGTCGGAAGTGCGCTTTGCACAGGATTGCGTGGGTGCGGAAGCGGAGCGGGCGTCCCGCTCCCTGGCGCCGGGAGAGACCCTCCTTCTGGAAAACCTGCGCTACCACGACGGAGAAGAAAAGAACGATCCCATTTTCGCCGAAAATCTGGCTCGGCTGGCCGACGCCTATGTCAATGATGCTTTCGGAAGCGCGCACCGCGCTCACGCTTCGGTCGCGGCAATCTGCGCCTATTTCCATCCGGCAACCGCCGGGCTGCTGATGGAGCGGGAGATCAATTACCTGGGAGGCCTTCTGGGAGCTCCCGCCAGACCCTACGTGGCCATTTTGGGAGGGGCGAAGGTTGCCGACAAGGTGGGGCTGGTGAAAAACCTCCTGCCGCGGGTGGATGCGATTCTGATCGGCGGCGCCATGGCCTACACGTTTCTTGCCGCTCGCGGGGTCGGCGTAGGCGCCTCCTGCGTGGAGCGCGAGAGCCTCCCGATGGCGGCGGGGATCCTGGACGCCGCTGCCGCAGCCGGGGTCAAGCTCCTGCTGCCCGTAGACCACCGCGTGGCCGCTTCGCTGACGAATCCCGGGGAGGGAGAAATCGTATCCGGCGAGATCATTCCTGAAGGGCTCCTGGGATTGGACATCGGGCCGAAAACTTGCGAGGCCTTTACGCGGGAGATTGCCCTGGCGGGCACGGTTCTGTGGAACGGCCCGGTGGGGCTCTTCGAGCAGCCTCCGTTCCATCGGGGATCGCTGGCGGTGGCGGAGGCAGTGGCCGCTTCAAGGGCTCTCAGCGTGGCGGGAGGCGGAGATACGGCGGCCGCTCTGGCTAGCTTTTCCCTGGCCGAGAAATTCAGCCATGTCTCGACGGGAGGCGGCGCATCCCTGGAGTTCCTTTCGGGTCTCACGCTCCCCGGCGTGGCCTCACTGACCGACAGGAGCTGAGCCGCGTGCGTATCCCCTTGATTATCGGAAATTGGAAGATGAATACCACCCCGTCCGGGGCCCGGGCCCTGGCCCGGGAGCTGGTCCTGCTCCTGGGTGGCCTAAGAAACCCTCAGGTCGCGGTGGCGCCCCCCTATACCTCGTTAAGCGCGGTGAGCGAGGTGATTGGCGGAAGCGCCCTGCATCTCGCCGCCCAGGATGTTCACTGGGAGGATCGAGGCTCCTTCACCGGCGCCGTTTCCCACTCCATGCTCGAGGCTCTGGGATGCGTCCATGCCCTGGTGGGACACTCGGAGCGACGCATCTATTTCGGCGAGACCGATCACCTGGTGAACCGCAAGCTCCACGCCGCCCTTCGCGGTGGACTGCATCCGGTGCTGTGCGTCGGTGAAGAAGAGGACGAGCGCGAAGCCGGCAGATATCGGGAGGTCCTCGTTCGCCAGGTCGACCGGGGATTGGAGGAGGTTTCACCCGGATTCGCGAAGCGGCTGGTGGTGGCCTACGAGCCGGTCTGGGCCATCGGGACGGGGCGCGCCGCAACCGTCGAAGATGCGGTGGATGCGAACCGGATCATCCGCCACCAGCTGGAGCAGATTCTCGGAGAAAAACCGGCCGCTTTGGTGCGCATACTTTATGGGGGAAGCGTCAGCCCCGCCAATGTCGCGGGTTTTGCATCCCACCCCGAAGTAGACGGCGTTCTGGTGGGCGGTGCTTCTTTAAAGGCGGTCGATTTCGCGGCCATCGTGCGCGCCGGATGGTGAGGGGGGCACCCCGGTCCCGTCTTTACGCCGGACGAGCGCTGTGTTAAATTGACGCTCCTTCAACCCAATATGGGCCTGTTTGGAAGCGAAGCCGGCCGAATGGAGCAACGATGTACGCAGCGCTGATTGTTCTTCACTGCCTGGTCTGTCTGGTCTTGATTCTGGTGGTGCTGCTGCAGACCGGGAAGGGGGCCGATCTGGCGGGCGCCTTCGGCGGAGGCGGAAGCCAGACGGCGCTGGGCAGCCGGGGGGCAGCTACGGTCCTTTCCAAAGCCACCACCGTCGCAGCGATCCTGTTCATGTTCACCTCGCTGGCTCTGGCCATCTTCTCGTCCCGGCGGACCTCAGCGGTGCTCCAAAGCACGCCGATTAGCCTTCCCTCGGCGCCCGCGGGAGCACCCCCGGCGGCTCCGACTCCGGGCCAGGGAGCTCCCGGCACGGAGGCCCCGAAAACCGATTCGACTCAGCCGCCGACCAGCGGGCAGCCCGCTCCAGCGCCATCCTCATCGCCGGAGCAGAAGAAGTAAGCCTCGATACCTGGTTTTGAATTAGATTGCCGAAGTGGTGGAACTGGCAGACACACCATCTTGAGGGGGTGGCGGGTAATACCGTGCGGGTTCGAATCCCGCCTTCGGCACCAAATCTCCCCTTCCGGAATTCCTCGATTATTCCTCCGTCAGGAGCTCGATTCCCATGCCTCCGCGCATGCTGCGTCGGAAGGCGGGAGGTACTTCCTTGACCCAGCGCACGATGCCGCGCGCGGACTTGGGTCCATCAGGCAGCTCCATATCCAGATACAGCGCCGTGCCTGGCGGGAAGAGCTGGTTTCCCTGCAGAAACAGCCCTTTCTCCCCCATTTCTTGGGTGTAGCCGAGGAAGCGCGCCGTTTCATTTCCGTAGCGGACGCTGATGCGGCGTCGATCGCGATTGATTTTCCTGCGCTCCGCAGCCGCCGGACGAATCGCCATGGCGGTCCTCCACCGACCCCTCCTCCGGGTCGTGCTAGTTCTGGGTTCCTTGCGGCCATTGGAAAAACTGGCCGTTGGAAAAAACGATGTCACAGTTGAAGGAACTCGTTATCCCTCCAGACCAGGCCCCCGCCGTCCCATCCTTGCCGAGACTGACCAGGGTGTAGCTCCTCCCTGCCGCATCCGTGCTCGCCTCCCACAGATGGGCCCACCCGTCGGCATCCGGCGGTTCTCGGATGAAGAACGGGGAGATGAGCGGCTTCAAGGTGACCCAATTCGCCATCCCGGTGGGGTAGACGGCGTGATCGACACCATAGGCTTCCGTGGCTTCGGCGATGGAATGGAGATCCATCATGGTGCGCTTTTGCTTTCCCTTGTCCAGGGCATTGGCGAGCTGCGCGATGGCGATGGATGAGAGGATGCCCAGGATGGCGACCACCACCAGCAACTCGATGAGCGTGAATCCTCGTTGTCGTCGCATATTGGCTTCACCTCAGGGTGTCCACCCCGTTGCACAGCAACGGCGATGCCATGCTGCACGGCTGGTTTTCACCTGAATCTCCAATTCCATGATTCTTAAGGAGCTCTGAACAATTCGATGGGCTCCGGCGCATTCTGGGAGGAGGGCCGTGTGAGGAGGTGAGAACCGGGAGTGTCGAAGGGCTGTCAGCGAGATTGACGTAAAGTGTCAGTTGACTGGAATAGCTCGAGCTGTACGGCGACGGTCTGTCGAGGCGGACTGGGGCGATAGATTCCTGAGGAACGCGCGAATTCGAGGATTTGCAGGTAGAGCGCCTTGAAACGTGGTCCGTGGTTGAAATGGCGCAGGTGAGCTAGCTCGTGGCACAAGGTGTTCACCAGGCTGGAATACTTGAGGTGCGCGCCGGTCTTGGCGTGGCGCAGGCGGAGGGCGATCTTCCCTTCGGCTGTGCAGGCCCCGTAGCGCCGCTTCACCCGTGGCTTTTCCGGGGCAATTTCGAGATACGAGAGATGAAACCGGTCGGCGAGGAAGACTGCGTCCCGGCGCAAACGAGCGATCAATTCCAGTTCTTCCAATGTCGGCGTGGCGGCTGACCGTCGCTTCAGACGCCTCACGTGCCGCCGTATCCGATGGTGATGCGGCCCCCTTCCACGATCACGGGAACCCGACGTTGCCCGCCGCTGTGCTCAAGCATCTTCGCGAGGAGCGCCGGATCCGCCTTCACGTCGAAGTATTCGAGCGTGACGCCCTGGTTTTCGAAAGCCTCACGGGCCGCCGTCGTGCATGGTCAGCCCGCGTTGCCAAAAATCATCACTCTCGCAGTCGTAAGCACGATCAGCCTTTCGCCGGGCGGACCTTGCCTGCCCTGGGACCCTTGGGAGATTGCTCCACTTCGTAATCCACGTCCTGGCCTTCACTCAACGACTCGAACGGGACGTCGTCCAAGGAGCTGCGATGGAAGAAAATCTCCTGACCGTCACTGCCTCGGATGAATCCAAATCCCCGATCCTTCATCAGCCTCTTGATTTTTCCGGTGGGCATCGCCGCTCTCCTCTCACCCCTGCGGCACCCTCTCCCCTCTCGGGGATGACTGCCGGCACGATGGCTAAGCGTTTTCCTCCCTCTGGATAGGGCGGAACCGTTCACTGCGTTGAACTTGCGCGAATAATATACAGCGTATTCCACGAAGTCAATGCAGGGGCGCGACCTGGGGCGGAAGCGGTTCGAAGGCCGCCCGCCGGATCGAGCCAAGGGCCTTCTCCCCCGGCTCCGGTTCCGTTATTCTGTTTGGACGGGGGCGCCGCCTCTCGATTTTCCCGGGGCGGCAGCGCTTCTAGAAGGAGGAGCTTTCTGGCCACCCTGGTGATTGCCGCAATTTTCGCGCTGCTGCTGGCCGCCCTGCTAGGGATGGCGTCAAGTATTCTAGGCAAGCCCGGGCGCAGCGGAAATCCTGGGGAGCCGGACACTGTCGACAAGCGGCGAGGGGATCCCGAGGCAGGCGCTGCGCCGCCTGGCGAGGCCGAGGCGCTGGCCGAACGACCCAAACCGCCTGGGGAGATTGACTAGGTTCGCCCGGGACTGGTGGGGGGGGCTTGTCAGGGGCTTGGCAAGGGGTATAGTATGGGAGCACCATGAAAAGGCTGCGATTCCTTCCTGTAGCACTCATTCTCCTGCTACCCGGAACCCTGTTCGCTACTCCTCTTGACGTCGACGTCATCCTCGATCTCCTGGATGCCGGCGTCACGGAAGAATCCATTCAAAGATACGTCGAGCGCAACCATTACACGGTCGACCTTACAGCCGATGACTTGGTGGACTTGAAAAAGGCCGGCGCTTCGGATGAGTTGATCGCATTCTTGCAGGAAACGGGGGCAGCGAGCGCCCAGGCGGAGGATAAGACGCAAACGGCGCCTGCCATGACCTACGAATCGGAAGGCACCGAGGAGGCCGTTGAGTACAATTCCCCGGACGTGTATGTGGGCTTCGGCTTCGGGATCGGCTTCGGATACCCCTACTACGGATATCCCTACTACTATTCTCCGTACTATTACCCTGGTTATTATTACCCGGCCTATCCCATCTACTCACCCTACCCCTGCGGCTCCGGGTATTATCCGGGTTACTACCCCGGCGGCAGCAGCGGAACGGGGGTCTATTCCTATTGGTATGGTAATCAGGCCGGCCCGAAGCCGCGTCCCACCGGCACAGGTGTGTCTTCAACCACCGGCGTTTCAGGTCGCGTTCTCCGCACTGCCCCGTCAGCCGGAGAAGCTCCCCAGGTGACCGGTGGACGAAGCACGACAACTTCCCGGCAATCCCTCTCGACACCCCCTAACAGCACTCGAGGTAGCAGCGGCGTCACTCGCGGTTCTCAGGGCAGCGCGCCCCGCAGCGGCGTCACTCGCGGCTCTCAGGGCAGTGCGCCCCGTAGCGGCGTCACTCGCGGTCCTCAGGGCAGCACGCCCCGTAGCAGTGTCACTCGCGGCTCTCAGAGCAGCACTCCCCGTAGCGGCGTCTCTCGCGGCTCTCAGGGCAGCGCGCCCCGTAGCGGCGTCACTCGCGGTCCTCAGGGCAGCGCGCCCCGTAGCGGCGTCACTCGTGGTGGCGGCGTCTCCCGGGGTGGTGGAGTCTCCCGGGGCGGAGGAGTCTCCCGGGGCGGAGGAATGGGTGGCGGGCGGAGCGGTGGCGGTGGTGGCTTCCACGGCGGCGGTCGCGGCGGTCGTCGCTAGCCCGATTCTCCCAAGAAAAAGAAATGGTCCAGTGGACCGTGGCCCGATCCGAGCTGCGGTGACCGTCTCAAGGCCTCGCTCACGTAAGACTTGGCTTCTCCCACAGCAACCCTCGGCTCCGCACCCCTAGCCAGCATCGCAGCAATCGCAGAGGAAAAGGTGCAGCCGGTTCCATGGTCCGAAACCGTGCGAATCCGCTCTCCCTGGAAGATCACAAAACCCGAGCTGTCGTAGTAGAGATCCGCCGGCTCTCCTCGACGGTGCCCCCCCTTGAGGACCACGCTAACAGGGCCCCAGGAGTGAATCTCACGGGCGGCCTCCTCGATTTCCCGCGAGTTTCGCAGGGCCCGGCCCAGCAGGGCTTCGGCTTCCGGTAGGTTCGGAGTGACGACTCGAGCGAGGGGGATGAGCTCCTCTCGCATGAGCTTCACCGCCCGGGAGCTCAGGAGCGAGACCCCGCTCTTGGAGATCATCACAGGGTCGACCACCAGATTGGGGATTTCAAGCTCACGGATCGCTCCCGCAACGGCGAGCACCAGGGATGGCTCGGCGAGCATGCCGGTCTTCGCCGCTCGCACTGGCATATCGGAAAGCACCGTGCGGATTTGGGTGAGCACGAACTTATCGGGAAGCCGCTGGATGGCGGCCACTCCAAGAGTGTTTTGTGCGGTGAGCGCCGCCAGCGCCGTGAGCGGGTGCACGCCGAACGCAGAAAGCGTGCGGATATCCGCCTGAATGCCGGCACCTCCTCCCGAATCGGACCCGGCGATGGTGAGAACGCAGGGCATCCTTCCTCGTCGAATCACGAAGACTCCCGCACCCTGCGGGACACGCGCACCGAGGCCTCCTCGAGGCGGGTTCTGAGGGCCCGTGCCGCCTCCTCCGGATCGTCGGCCCGCATGAGTGCCGAAACCACCGCCACCCCGGCGCATCCCGCTTCGATGACGGAAGCGGCATTCTCAACGGTGATTCCGCCGATTCCGATCACGGGGATGCTCACCGAGGCAGCCATCTTCGACAAGACATCCAGTCCCAAAGGCTCGCCGGCATCTTTCTTGGTGAGAGTGGGAAATACTGGCCCCACACCCAGGTAATCGGCGCCGAATTCTTGGGCGGACAGGGCTTCCCGCAAGTTTCCCGCCGAGACTCCCAGGACCCGGGGCTTCGGAAGGAGCCTGCGGGCTTCACCCGGGGGAAGATCCTCGGGGCCGACGTGGACTCCGTCCGCTTCCAGCGCCAGGGCGAGATCAGGCCGATCGTTGACCAGGAACGTCGCGGAATGGGAACGAGCGATCCGCCGCAGCTCTTCGCCCACCACGAGCAGCTCCCGTGCGGAGGCATGCTTGTCGCGCAGCTGCACCGCGCGGACGCCTCCGGAAAGTGCCGCGGCGACCACCTGCAGAAACGGGCGATCCACGGAATGCTCCGGATCGGCTACCAGGTAGAGGAGAAGGTCCATGGGGTGCCCCTCAGGGGCCCCGGTGCTGTGAAAGGACCTCGTTAAACGCGGCCCAGAAGGGATCCACGCCTGGATGGGTGAGCTCCTGCTCCTTCCCGCCTTCGACCAGAACCATCCCCTGCTCTTTCTCGGTGATCTCGCCAATGATGGCGGCTGGGATCGAGACGCCACCGAGTGCTGCCAGCAGAGCTTGCGCCCGGTAAGGCTTGCAAGTGACGATGAGAGTTCCTTCACTGATGGCGTGGTAAGGGTTCATGCCGAAATGACCGCAGACGCGGGAAACGGACTCCGGCACGGGAATGGCAGCTTTGTCGATGCGCAGTCCCGCTTCAGAGGCCGCAGCAACCTCCACCAAGGCGCCGAAGACTCCGCACTCCGTGGCGTCGTGCATCGCGGTGACGCCGCGATTTCTCACCCCGATGGCCGCCGCGGTCCGGCAGTCCTTCACCACCGTCATCTGGGAGAACAGCGCCCCGGCCTGGCGAGCCGTTTCCTCCCCCAGCGCCTCGCGAAGCAGCTCCGGGAAGGTTACCCCGAAGAGTGCGGTCGCCTCGATGGCGGCCCCTTTGGTGAGGATGACCTGGTCGCCGGCTTCGGCCATGGCAGGGGTAACGTATTTGCCGGAGGCGCCGACTGCCGCCACCGTAGCGCCTCCGACCATCGGGTAGTTGCACCCTTCGTAGCGCGCCGTATGGCCGGTCACCACGCTGATTCCCAGCGCCTTGCATTCGTCCGACAGGCTCTTCCAGAGAATCTCCAGCTCCGGGTCGGTGATGGAAGCCGGTAGATTGAGGTCGAAGGCGGCGTACGCCAGCGGCAGGCCGGAGGTGGCTGCGTCGGACGCCAAAACCTGCACTGCGAACCAGGCGGCGCGCTCCCAGCCGTACTCGGGCACCACGAAGACGGGGTCGGTGGTGAGGGCCATCACGGTACCCTCCGAAATCTCGACGATTCCCACATCCACACCGTGTCGCGGCCCCACCAAAACCTTAGCTGATTCTGCGCCGAGGTTTGGAAAGATGACCTGCTTGAAGAACTCAGCGGAGATTTTTCCGATTTGCGTCGGCTTTTCAGTCACGTGGAGAGCCCCTTTTCTATGATCGGCGCCATGCTAGCACAGCAGAGACGGGGCCGCCCCGAGGTGTGCTATCATGCCGCCATTCCAATGTTTGCACTCCCCGGGAGTGCGCCCGCTCGGCTCAAAGCGCGTGGAGTCCAGGCATGAAAGAGGAGATGATGGGGGCCGTGGTCAAGACCCGCTCCGCGGCCGGAGCGGAGTGGAAGCAAGTCCCCATTCCGCAGGTAGGAGCCGAAGACATTCTGATCGAGGTCAAGGCCGCCTCCATCTGCGGCACCGATCTGCACATTTACGAATGGGACGAGTGGGCCAGCAAGCGAATCCGCATCCCTCAGGTGATGGGTCATGAGACCGCGGGAGAGGTCGTGGAAGTGGGGAAGGATGTTTCCTCCCTGAAGACGGGGGATTATGTCTCGGTGGAGACTCACATCACCTGCGGCGTCTGCTACCCGTGCCGGGTGGGCCGTGCGGAGGTTTGCAGCAACACGAAAATCGTCGGCGTGGACACCGACGGCTCTTTCACCCGCTACCTGAAGCTTCCGGCGCGCTGCGCCTGGAAAAATGACCGCACCCTCCCGCCTGAAATCGCGACCCTGCAGGAGCCTCTGGGAAACGCCGTGGACACGGTGCTGGCGGAAGATGTCTCGGGCAAGACCCTGGTGGTGCTCGGCGCGGGTCCGGTAGGGCTGTTGGCCATGGGAGTAGCGAAGGCCTCAGGCGCCGCCACCATTTTCGCGACCGACGTGTCGGAATACCGCCTTGGACTGGCGAAGCTGATGGGCGCAACCTTCACTTTCAATCCCCTGCGGGACAAGGTGGTGGAAGCCATCCTGGATATCACCCACGGGGATGGCGTGGATGTGGTCATCGAGATGTCGGGCAACCCGGAAGCGCTGAGTCAGGGGTTCAAGGTCCTGGCCCCAGGCGGGAGACTATCGCTGCTGGGACTTTCTCACGGCCCCGTCCGAATCGATCTGAACAACGAGGTGATCCTGAAGGGAGCGCGGATTTACGGCATCACCGGCCGCAAGATCTTCACGACCTGGTATAAGTCTTCCCGACTTCTCACATCCGGGCTTCTGGATCTCAAACCGTTGCTCACCCACCGACTCCCCATGAATCAGTTCGCCGCCGCCATGGATCTGATGAAGAAGGGCGAGTGCGGCAAGATCGCCTTGCTTCCCGCCGCCTGATGGCCGAGGTGACCATGCCCGGAAAGCACGAATTCATTCAGCAGGAAATGGCCTCACTGAAAGAGCAGGGCCTGCTCATTCCCATCCGGGTGATCGATTCTCCCCAGGGAGCCTGGGTCACCGTGGACGGCAAGAAGGTTCTGAATCTCTGTTCCAACAACTACCTCGGCTTTGCCAATCACGACGTGCTCAAGCGTCGCGCCCAAAAGGCGATCGACGCATTCGGGGTGGGCCCAGCCGCCGTGCGCACCATCGCCGGGACACTGACTCTGCACCGGGAGCTCGAAGCCAAGCTGGCGCATTTCAAGGGAGTGGAGGCGGCCCTCAGCTTCCAGTCGGGCTTCTGCGCGAATCTCGCGGCGCTGGGCTCCCTGGCAGGCCCCGAAGACGTGATCTTTTCCGACGAGCTGAACCACGCCAGCATCATCGACGGGTGCCGCCTGTCCCGCGCGAAAGTCACCCGCTATGCCCACGGCGATCCACAGAATTTACGGGAGCAGCTCCGCGCTGAAACATCGGCCCGACGGCGTTTGGTCATCACCGACGGCGTCTTCAGCATGGACGGGGACATCGCTCCGTTGCCGGAACTCGTCAGCACTGCCGCCGAGTTCGACGCGCTGGTGCTGGTGGACGACGCCCATGGAGAGGGAGTTCTGGGTCGCGCCGGACGGGGAATCGTGGATCACTTCCAACTGCACGGAAAGGTGGATCTCGAGATAGGCACCCTGTCCAAGGCGTTCGGCGTCGTAGGCGGGCTGCTGGCGGGAACCCGGCAGGTGGTGGACTACGTCCAGCAGAAGGGGCGACCCCTGCTCTTCTCCAGTGCCGTGACCCCCGCCGATACAGCCGCCTGCATCGCGGCGGTGGAGATTCTGGAGAAATCCGGCGACCTGGTGGAACGGCTCTGGACCAACACCCGGACCTTCAAGGACGGAATGCGCGCCTTGGGGTTCGACCTGGGCCGAAGCGAGACTCCCATCACTCCCGTGATGATCGGTGACGCCAAGCTCGCGGGGGCCTTCTCGAGACGGCTTTTCGAAGAGGGGATCTTCGCCATGTCCATCGGATATCCCACTGTGGCCCGCGACAAGGCGCGGATCCGGGCGATGATCTCGGCCACCCACTCTGCTGAAGATTTAAAGTTCGCGCTGGAAGTCTTCGGTCGGGTCGGCCGCGAACTCGCCATTCTGCACTGAGCCCGGTATTCTCCCCTCCGTTCTCGCCGCGAGGTGGGACGCGCGCGCTACGGCAGTCCCGAGGTTGGGGGGATCGGGCAATCGCTGAATTCGTTAGATGAGAGGACGGACCATTCTCCCCCGCCAGGCTGGTCTACCGTGCGTCCGATCTGTCCGCCGTGACGCTTTCCCGCTCCGACAATCCGAGAACGAGAACTCTTTCGTGCTGATACAGCGCTCGGTAGATCTCCTGGGCCTCCACAGCGGGGACCTGGAGCTGAATGCGAGTTTCGTCCTTTCCGGTCCCGGGGCCCCAAGGGAGCCACCCTTTCACTGCACGGCCGACTCCCTGTATCTTGGCTTTCCACCCCTCCTGATCCATGGCCACAAACCGCACTTTGACGGATCGATCGAACACCAGCGTGAAATCGGTCGGGGGATCCGGGGGAAAGAGCTTTGGGTCTTTGAGCGGATCCACTGGTTTGTTCGGGTCGGGGGGCACGATCACTTCGGGAGGTGCCCCCCGGTCCTCGAGCTCCAGCAGGAGGCCCCCCCCTTGGACGAGCCGTCCCTCCCTGCCCTTTTCACGGATCGATTCGATTTGCACCGGCAGGGATTTCAGCGTCATGCCGCTCAGGCGGTATTCGAGGCGTGAATCGAGGAGATCCAGGATCAGGTAAGGCTTCTTCGACATCGCCAGCGGGTATTCCATTTCAAGCCGGCGGGTCTTCTGCTCCAGCGACGGCTGGCCATGCGACAGCCCATAGCCGTTCTTCCTTCCGCTCCAATAGCCGGCCAGGGCCCCGAGGATTAACCCGACCAGGATGGCCCAGCCGAGGGTGCGCCGTCGACTCAAGGTCCCCCCTAATAGATATAGACCGGAGTGCCGATTTTCACCGATTTGAAGACCGCCTCCAGGTCCTTCGCCCCGAGCCGCACGCATCCATGAGTTACCGACATCCCCAGGGAACGCTCGTAGAGAGTTCCGTGGATCAGGTAACCGTCGCCCAAATCCATCGCATAGTCTCCCAACTCCTCGGGGGCCAGCCGATCCTTCTGGCTCCGTGGAATGGGCTCACCCTCTTCGATGAAAGCCCAATCGGGCTTGATCCATACCGGGTTGACCACTTTTCGCCGGATTCTGAATTCTCCTTTCGGCGTATCGAAAGTCCATTCCCGATTGCGCGGAACATCTGGAAGAAACCGTCCGCTTCCGGTGGAGCAGACCGCGGCGCGCAGGGCGCAGCCGTCGCGCATGAGATAAAGGCGATTCGTCCCGGTGTCGATGAGGAGATAGATCCCTTTGGGAGCCAGCGCCGCCAAGTTCTTGGTCAGCTCGTCGTGCTTCTGCTGGAGCGTGAGCGGCTTTCGGGGCTTGGGCTTTCGCGGTGGAGGCGGGGGCGTCACCTCCGGCTCAGGAGGCGGGAGCTCCTCGGCGGGCGCCGGCTGTTCCTGTCCGACGATCTGAGAATCGCTCGGAGGTGGAGCAGCCGGTTCGGAAGGCGGAGTCGGCTCCGGGGGAGGCTCTTCCTGCGGCAGCGACAATCCCGTAGCCGCGGCGAATAGCATGGCGAGGAGGAGCCACGACAGGCGCTTCACCAGGGAACCCTTTCATCTTTGGGGTTGTAACCCACGATGGCCACCGGCGTTCCGATTTTCGCCAAGGAGAAGAGAGCGTCCATCTCCCGATTGGTGAGCGCGACGCACCCTTTCGTCCAGTCCTTGTCCCGCCCCCCTTCTCCGTGGATCTCGATGAGACTTCCTGGATTCGCGCCTTTGGGAATGAGGCCCTTGCGCCGCGCTTCTTCAAATCGCCGGCGGTCCTGTGCATTGGGATAATCGAGAAGGAATGCCCGGTAATAGCGCGTCTGCCCCGGTCCGCGGATTTCCTGAATCTTGTAGAGACCTTCGGGGGTGGCGTCGTCGCCGGAGCGCATCTTCCTCTCCATGCCGCCCAGTCCCAGATCTACGGAGTAAACCTTGATGACCTTGCCGGAGCGGTAAACCGTCATGCGACGGCGCAGCTTGTCCACCACGAAGGCGACCTCCCCTCGCGCGCGGCTCTGGCGAAGCGCATCATCAATCCACTGGCTCCAGGACGGAAGATCCGGATGGGCCGTGAACCGAACCATGGAGGACAGGAGCTGTTGCTCCACTTCGTGCACTCTCGCCGTGCCGGTCCTGGCCACTTCCAGCGCACCAGGAAAGTCCTGCTCCTTCATTTTCTTCTCCGCCACTTCCAGGTCAATCCCCGCCCCGAACAGCATCTGGTGGACGGAGGAGTCCCGGGGCGTCAGGAATCGCTTGATCTCCTGCGAGCGAGACAGGGAATCGCGCAGCTGCTCAATCTCGCTCCGGGCGTCACGTTGGGCGGCCTCCCGCCGGACCTTCGTCAGGCGACGGGCCTGCACCGTATAGAAGCGAGTGCGCTGCAGGAAGGAGATGGCTTCTCGAAAGTCGCGCCGAAAACCCGGGCGAGCGGATTGAAGCGTTACGCTGCGCCGGGCTGCCTTCAGGGCCTCCAGCGCCTGCGCCAGCTCCTCCGGTGCGTACCGGTCGGCGCCTTCCCGGCGCGCCTGCTCCGTTTCGGAGGCAGCCTTGCTCAGGTCCGCCAGGGGGGCGGTCTCACACCCGATTTGCGAGAGGAAAAGCGCGGTGAGGGCAAGGAGAAAAAACAGCCGGCAGCCCCGGCGCCAAGCGGCGGGGCTGCCGGTTATCACGAGAGCGCCGGGGAAAAGGCTACTTCTTAACACCCGCCTTCTTCGCGGCAGCCTGGGCAATCTGGTCACTGATGCTTGCGGCCTTCTCCTTGATGGAGTTGGCCTTGTCCTTGGCCGTGTTGTAATCCTCGCTCTGCATGGCCGTCTGGGCCTCGGTCAGGGTGGTGGCCATACCGTCCAGATCCTGCTGGAAGAGGGCGAGGTCTGCTTTCGTGTCTTTACCCTTGGGAGCGCCAGCGAGGGCCGTCTTGGCGGCCTCGATGGCTGCGGTGGCGTCCGCGATGGCCGTGGTGGCCTCGTTCTTAGCGGTTTCCATATTGGTGGTGGCGGCAGCTTTTGCAGCCTCGGCGTCCGCCTTGGTCTGCGCCAGCATTTCCTTGGCCTTATCGTAATTCTTGAGCCACTTCTGGTTCTGGGCGTCAATTTCCGCCTGGGCAGCGCTCATGCTGCTCTGGGCCGCCTGCCACTCAGTGCTGGCCCACTTCTCGGCCATCGGCTGCGCGTCATCCATCGCAGCCTTGGCCGCGTCGATGTCGCCCTGTGGCGGCTTGGCGCAGGCGACGGTCGCCAGCACCATGGCAAGCACTGCGAGTCCCAACCAAAACCGTTTCATCATCTCTCCTCCTGTGACGTTGGGTGTCCCCCGGCGATTTTCCGGATGCGCCGGAGGGTGTTAGCCGAGCAGAGTCCAGACAGCTTACCCGGCACCGAACCGCTGGCACCACCTCCCTCAACTCTCGGTCGCTGTCCTGGAGCAGAGTTACTGGGTAGCGCTCCCTGTGCCTTAAACCTTTAGGTCTGGTTCCTTTTGCCTGCAAATGTCGGCGGCACGTCACCTGCCTGCGTGACCCACCGTGCCCAAAAAGGGAGCGTATTATAACAGAAACCGGAGCCCGTCAAAGTCAAACGCCGGATCCCGCTCCGGCGCTTGACTGATTTGCTTCATCCTAAAGATTCTAAAGCCACTTACCTAATTCCAGATGGACGCCTTCGTCTGCCTTTAGTGGCGGGGCGACAGGGGGTGCTTCGCAGAAGGCTCCGGTCTCAGGGCAGCTGTGCCGGTCAGGGGAGGCCGGCCCGGCTCTGCGGTCGCGTCAATTTCGGCGAGCACCTCATCAATCCCGTCCAGCCGATACTTGCTCTGCATCGAGCAGAACTTCGGCCCACACATGGAGCAGAATTCGGCGCTCTTGAAGTATTCAGCGGGAAGCGTCTCGTCGTGCATGGCCCGGGCCGTCTCCGGGTCGAGGGAAAGCTGGAATTGTCTGTCCCAGTCGAAGTTAAAGCGGGCTCGCGACAGCTCATCGTCGCGGTCTCGAGCGCCCGGGCGCCGCCGCGCCACGTCCGCCGCATGGGCGGCGATTTTGTAGGCGATGACCCCCTGCCGCACGTCTTGCTCATTGGGGAGTCCAAGATGTTCCTTGGGAGTGACGTAGCAGAGCAGCGACGCACCGGAGAGTCCCGCCAGGGCAGCTCCGATGGCCGAGGTGATGTGGTCGTACCCCGGGGCGATGTCGGTGACCAGGGGCCCCAGAACATAGAAGGGGGCCTCGTGGCAGATTCTCTGCTGCATCTCAACGTTCATGGCGATTTGATCCATCGGGACATGGCCGGGACCCTCGATCATCACCTGGACATCCTGGTCCCAAGCCCTTCGAGTGAGCTCACCCAGCGTCTCCAGCTCGGCGAATTGCGCCGCATCCGAGGCATCCGCCAGACAACCCGGCCTGAGGCCGTCTCCCGCGCTGATGGTGACGTCATAGCGGCGGCAGATTTCGAGAATTCGATCCCAGTGAACGTAGAGCGGATTTTCCTGCCGATGCGCCATCATCCAGGCCGCCATCAGCGACCCGCCGCGACTGACGATCCCGGTGATTCGATTCCTGGCGAGGGGAAGGTGCCGGAGCAGCACCCCGGCGTGGAGGGTCATGTAGTCCACTCCCTGCCTGGCCTGGTGCTCCACCATCTCGATGAGATCCTCGGCCTTCATCTCCTCGACGGACTCCAGCTCCGCCATGACCTGATAGATCGGGACGGTGCCGATGGGAACCGGGCTGTGTGCGAGGATCGCTTCGCGAATCTTGTTGATGTCACCGCCGGTGCTCAGGTCCATGACCGTGTCGGCCCCCAGCTTCACTGCGGTGGCCAGCTTGCGCAGCTCCTCATCCACGTCCGAGGAGACGGCCGAGTTGCCGATATTCGCGTTGATTTTGCAGCTGAGCGCGAGCCCGATACCCATGGGCTCCAGGGACTCGTGGTGAATATTGGCGGGGATGACCAGACGACCCCTGGCCACCTCGGCGCGGATCAAATCGGGATCCACTCCCTCTTTCAGGCCGATGGATCGCATCTCCTCGGTGACCATGCCCTGGCGCGCGTAGTGTATCTGGGTCACCGGCTCGCTCCCGACGTGGTTCGTGCGGGCAGAATTCATGGGTACCTCCTCAGCAGAGGGCGCTATGCGCGCGATGAGCCCAGCGCGCTCCGCTTCATTCGCTTGATAAGACGCAGCGGCATGCTAACGCACTCGGGGATCGGGATCAATGAAGCGCACCGAGCGACCCACCGCTTTCATCCTTCAGCAGAAAATTGCCGTACAGAAATGCCGCTGCAGCGCCCCCCAGTAAGGGACCAAGCCAGTAGACGAGGTGGCTGCTCCAATGCCCCGAGGCCAACGCCGGACCGAAGGCCCGGGCCGGATTCAGAGCGGCGCCGGTCAGCGGCCCTCCCACGAGGATGGCGGTGCTGAGGGTCAGCCCGGTCCCGAAGCCACCGATTCTCGGGGCGCGCGAGTCCACCAGGGTCCCCCAATAAGCAAAGACCAGCAGAAAGGTGAGAATCGCCTCGAGAAGTATTCCGGGCATCGTGGTGACGTCGCCCGCCAGATCGGGGGTGCCCAGCCGAGCGGGATTCCACACATGCTCCGCGAAAACCCAGCGAAGCGAGAAACCCGCGAGAGCGGCGCCGAAGAGCTGGGCGCCGGCGTAGCGCAGCGCCAGATTCCGGTCCATCTTCCCCAAGATGAAAAAGCCGAGGGTGATTGCCGGGTTCAGATGGCCGCCGGAGATGGCCGCCGTGGCGGAGATGGCAACCGAGAGAATCAATCCTTGCGCCAGGGCAATCCCCAGCAGCCCGATGCCGTGCCCCGTGTATTCATTCAGGCAGATGGACCCCGCACCGATGAACACCAGGGCGAAAGTCCCGACGCATTCAGCGATTAAGGCTCGCGTCCTGTCCTGCATGTTGGCTCCTATCGGACTCGCGGCGGAAGGAGCTCCCGCACGGAGCGGGGGGTAGCGTGCCCGAAGGATGTCGCTGTGTCAATTCAGTCCAGTGTCGTGGAGTCAGACGGGGGTGTGCTCGAGATATCGCTCTGCATCCAGCGCTGCCATGCAGCCGGTGCCGGCGGCAGTGATGGCCTGCCGGTAGACGTGATCCGCGACGTCTCCAGCAGCGAAGACTCCCGGCTGACTCGTGGCCGTGCCTTTGCGGGTAATGAGGTACCCGCTTTCGTCCATCTCCAGCTGACCCTGGAAGATCTTCGTATTGGGGACATGACCGATGGCTACGAAAACCCCGGCGCAGGCAACCTCGGTCTTCTTGCCGGTCTTCAGGTTTTTCAGGATGGCGCTTTCCACTTTTCCCTTCGGGCCGGCTTTGATCTCCTCCACCGCGCTGTCCCAGGCGAAGACGATTTTCGGATTCTTGAAGGCCTTGTCCTGCATGATTTTTGAGGCGCGAAGCTTATCCCGGCGGTGGACCACCGTCACCTTGGAAGCGAATTTCGTGAGAAAGGTCGCCTCTTCCATGGCCGAGTCACCCCCTCCCACCACGAGGATCTCCTTATCTCGAAAGAAGAAGCCGTCGCAGGTGGCGCAGGTGGATACGCCGTGGCCGATGAGCTTGCGCTCCGACTCCAGGCCCAGCAGCCGCGCATCAGCCCCCGTGGCGATGATCAGGGCTCGCGTCTGGACCCTCTCCCCGTCCAGCGTCAGAGCGAGGGGATTCTCCTTGAGGCCGGCTGCCGTGGCATCGCCAACCACGAATCTCGCCCCAAACCGCTCCGCCTGCTGACGCATCTGGCCGATCAGCTCGGGTCCGAGAATCCCGGAAGGAAAACCCGGGAAGTTTTCGACCTCGGTGGTCAGGGTCAGCTGGCCCCCGGCTGCACGACCTTCAACCACCATCGGCTTCAAGTTGGCGCGCGCCGTGTAAATGGCCGCGGTGAGGCCGGCCGTTCCGGAGCCCAGGATCACGACGTTCTCCAGCGTCCCCTTGTGCTTCACGCGAGCTTCCGTGGTTCCTCCAGAGGCCTTTCCCAACATCCGGTCCAGCTCTCCGGATTCATTCAGGTCGTGCAGCTCGTCGGAACCGCCGATTCCCTGACCATCGATGAATATCTGCGGCACCGTCGTCCGCCCCGAGCGCTGAATCATCTCGTTCTCCGCGGCGCTTCCGGTAACTCGAATCTCCCGATAAGAGACTTCCTTGGAATCGAGCAGCTTTTTGGCGCTCACGCAGAAGGAACAATCGTCTTTGGTATAGATGACCACTTCGCTCATCAAGCCACTCTCCTCCAGGGGTGCGGTATTCTAGCATTACCGCCCTTTTGGATGCGCTCCGTAGCGGAAAGATACCTGTTCCTCGGAACTGCTTGAATCCACTCGGATCTCCGGGCATCTGAGACTTCGTTGACACCCGGGCGACCAAGCCCGCATAATGCCCGGCGCCCCTTCTTGCGAGCTCACCCATGGAAGACAAGCAGAAAGATCGACTGCCCCCGGGGCAGGTGCTGACGGGCAAATGGCCGGTCCTGAGCTACGGCGAGACGCCCCGTCTGGAGTTCAAGGATTGGCGGTTCAGACTGTTCGGGCAGGTTGACCGGGAGCAAACGCTGACCTGGGACGAGTTCATGGCCCTGCCGAAGGTCGAGCGGACTTCCGACATTCACTGCGTCACTCGTTGGAGCCGCTTTTCGAATCGCTGGGAGGGAGTGCTGGCGAAGGAGCTTGTGAAGCTGGCGCAGCCAACCCCCACGGCCCGTTTCGTCATGGTGCACGGATACGGAGACTACACGACCAACCTCCCTCTGGAGGCCCTGCTGAAAGATGACGTCCTCTTCGCCTTCAAGCATGACGGCGCGCCACTGGAGCCGGACCACGGCGGTCCCTTGAGATTGGTGGTCCCGCGACTCTATTTCTGGAAGAGCGCGAAATGGGCGAACGGACTGGAGTTCATGGAGCGGGACCGGGCGGGCTTCTGGGAGCGCAACGGCTACCACATGCACGGTGACCCCTGGACCGAGGAGCGTCACAGCGGCTGGTAACCCCCAGGTCTCGAGGTGCCATGCCCTGGATCGGATTCGCGGGTTTCGCCCTGATCACCGCTTTTGTCCTCAGCGGGCTGTGGCTGGATCACAGCCGCGAGCGGCCGGTGTACGAGCGCCCTGCCATCCTGATTCACCCCCGATTCTGGATCGCTTACTCCTCCCTTCGATGGCTGTCATTTCTGATCGGCTGGATCTTGAGCGCCGCGGTTTATCCCAGGGCAGCAGCGCTGCTGGCACTGGCGTTGACCGTCGCCTGGTTCTGGAAGCGGCTCCTCAAGGGACGTCGATTTCGCCACCGGATGATCCGCCAGGCCTTCAAGCGGGAGAGGGCTCGCGATCCTGCGGCCTCCGATGTGCAGATTCTGCAGCGCATCCTGCATGCGATGCACCCCCGATGGGGGGAGGAGCTGATCGAGCAGATCGCCACCGACAACCCGACGCCGGAAGGAGTCTCCGACATGGTCCTCCGGATCGAGCGGGGTGCGCTACCCGCGGGCTTCAGTCCCTCCCGGATGCTTCGCCGGCGATGATCCGTTTCAGCCTTGTGCCCGCCAAGCCGGCCCGCCTATAATCGCCCTCCCAATGGTCACCAAAGAACCCGCACGGGCTGGATCCCGTGAACGCCTCCTTTCTCCGGAGCCGGAGGTGCGGATCGCCCAGGCTTTTCAGCGCTCGTTCGACAACATGGTCGCTACCGCGCGGACCTGTTATTCCGCCAATGGCATCATCCATGAAGATGATGTCTCGGGAGTGGAGAACCTGCCTCCCGAGACCCGGGAGCGCAAGCGAAGACGCCGAGACGATCTGGCCCGGGACCTGTATGAGGCGGGGCACCACACGACCCTGCAGCACGCCCACTTCCAGTTCACGCTCAACAACGTCTCACGTCAGTTCCTCTGGTCGTTCCTGCACAGCCACCCTTTCTACAACTCCGAGCAGGTGAGCCAGCGTTACGTGGAGGTGAAGCCGGGGAACTACGTCGTTCCACCATTGGCGGGCGAGGCTCTGGCAGTTTACCAGCGAACCGTTGAGAGCCAGGTATCAGCCTATCAGGAGCTTTGCCGGACGCTGGTGCCGCTGGTGGAAGCCGAGTACTACGAGCGCTTTCCGGCCCGCGGCAAACGCCGGGAGATTTACGGGAAGGAAGTTCAGAAAAAAGCCCAGGAAGTCGCCCGCTATGTGCTGCCCGTGGCCACCTTCGCCTATCTGTACCACACCATCAGCGGCCTGACCCTGCTGCGCTACTACCGGATGGCGCACCAGGAAGACTCGCCGCTGGAACAGCGAATCGTGCTGGAGAAAATGGTGCAGGAGCTGCTCCGGCTGGAGCCGGATTACCGGGTCATCCTCCAGGAGCCGATCGCGAGAGAGGAAACGGTGGAATTCCGCGCCCAGGCGGCCGGAGGATTCGGGGAGGATCCGGAGCGGGCCAGGCGCTTCGCGCGGGAATTCGACGCTCAGCTGGGGAGCCTGATCTCGAAGCTCGTGGACGCGCCGGCGTCCAACGAGGCGCTGCTGGCCCAGGCGGTCCGGGAGGTGCTGGGGATCCCCATGGGGGAAATGGGCGATGACGATGCCATCGCCTGGGTCATGGATCCTTCGCGCAACTCCTATCTGGGAGAGGCGTTGAACCTGGATACCCTGTCAAAGCTTTCACGGGCTCTTTATCATGCCCACTACACCTTTCGGAAGCGCTTGAGCCATACGGCCGACTCCCAGAATCAGCGTCATCGCCTGACTCCGGCCTCCAGGCCCATCCTTAGCTCGCATCTGACGGGAGACCCGGATTTCGCCACGCCGGGGCTCATCCGACGGGACCCCGCGATCCAGAAGCGCTATGAAGAGGTGATGGCGCTCTCGTGGGACGCCATTCGAAGGCTGCGCGGCATGGGGGTCTCGGGCGAGTTTGCCCTCTACCTGCTCCCCAACGCCGCCAACGTTCGCTTCACGGAGTCAGCCGATCTCCTGAACCTGCGCCACAAGCACATCATGCGCTTGTGCTACAACGCCCAGGAGGAAATTTGGCAGGCCTCGTGGGAGGAAGCCCTGCAGATTCGTGAGGTGAATCCGCGTATCGGAGCCTACCTCCTCCCCCCCTGTACCCTCAGGTACCAGGCCGGCGCCACTCCGTACTGCCCCGAGGGAAGGCGGTATTGCGGCGAGCCCGTTTGGCGACTCCCGATTGAGGACTATCGCCGGGCCATCTGATTCCCGATTGACTTACGAATTCTGGGTGGGATTAATCCAGGATGGCGTAAAGATCCTCGCCGTCCCGCTCCAAGGGAATACGACGGACTCGATGTCGCGGATTGAGGGGACTCTCTCCGGTTCGCACGTCAAACTGCCAGCCATGCCAAGGGCAGGTCACCACCGTTCCCTGCAAGCAGCCTTCCCCCAGGGGTCCTCCCCGATGGGGGCAGGAGTTATCCACAGCGAAATAATCCCCGTCCAGGTTGAACAGCGCCAACACCCTGCCCAGCACCACCACCACCCTCCCAGCGCCTGCAGGAATCTCGCCTCGGACGGCGATCTTCACGCGCTCGGGCATCGGGCGGCTCGCTGAGGGAAATTCCGTTTCACGGGAGTGGATGATGCTCGGGCGGATCAGGCAACCGCCTCTTCCTCTTGCGGCTCGGGCACGAACTGAGTCCCGTATTCGATGAGCAGGTACGATTGCACCACCACGCGGATGCCCGGCTGGGTGGGATAGACCATGTCGATGGTCTCCCAGGGGCAGTCCCGAGCGCAAATGGTGCATCCCGTGCAACGGTCCCAGTCAACTCGGCAAATGGGGTTGAGCTCGGGCTGGGCGGGATTGGGGATTTTGACGATGCAATCCACGGGACAGACGGTGATGCAGGCCTCGCAGCCCGTGCAGCCGTTTTCGTTGATGATCGCCTTGGGGCGCGGCTTGCGTGGCTTGCGTGCCGGGGCCGCCGCGGCAGGCTTCGCCACCGGCTGTGCAACGGCGGCGGGAGCCGGCGGCACCGGTGCGGACGCCGCCTTGGGTGGATCGGCCGGCTTGGATCCCTCCGGCGTCACCCCTGCCTCCCGGTTTTCGGGCTGTTGTTTCTCCTGCTCACTCATCGAGTCCATCCCTCGAATCCGGCGGGGCGCGACCCCGACCCTTTGAGCCCGGGAATCTTACACCATCCTGAAACCGATTAGGTGTGGAAGGAGGTGCCGCAGCCGCAGGTCCCGGCGGCGTTGGGGTTGGTGAAGGTGAAGCCGGTCCCGTTCAGGCCGTCGGTGTAATCCAGCGTCGTGCCGTTCAAGTAGAGATAGCTCTTGGGGTCCACGATCACCTTCACGCCGTGCTGCTCGAAGACGCGATCCGTGCTGCCTTGCTCTTTTTCGAACACCAGACGGTAGGAGAGGCCGGAGCAGCCCCCTCCCGCCACGCTGACCCTCAGTCCATACCCGTCCAGATTCTCCTTGGCCATGAGGGCCTTCACTTCCCCTGCCGCCTTCTCGGTCAATGCAATCATCGACTACCTCCCGTGGATACGATTGAATTCAGATTCTCTCCATGCCGACACTTTTCCCGATAATTCCGGATGGCGCAGCGGAGAGCTTCCTTCGCCAGCGAAGAGCAATGCCTGCGCGTCGGCGGCAATTCCAGCGCCGCCGCCAGGTCCGACTCCCGGATGGATCCGGCTTCTTCGAGGGTCTTCCCTTCGGCCCATTCGGAGGCGAGACTGGCGCTGGCGATGGAGCCGCTGCACCCGAACGCCTTGAATCGCGCTTGCAGGATTCTCTCCCGGCGCACTTTCAGCTGGATCCGAACAAATTCTCCGGCGGAGCTTTTCCCTGCTGCACCCGTCCCTACCTCGGGGTGGGAAGGATCCATGCTGCCCGCGTGGCTCAACTGGGCGCAGCGCATGGCAACCTTGGGGCCGACCTCAGCGTAGTGCGCCGGCACGGGATCCTCGCTTTTCGTCCAAAGCCATTTCGTACAAGGGAGAGATCTCCCGCAGTTTCTTGACGCTCTGCACCACTCTCCCGATGACGTAATCCACCTCTTCGCGGGTGTTGAACCGTCCCAGACCGAACCTCAAAGAGGTGTGTGCCAGCTCGTCACTCACCCCCATCGCCTTCAGAACGTGGGAAGGCTCCTGGGTGGCGGAGGTGCAGGCCGAGCCGGAGGAGACGGCCACGTCGTCCATGGCGAGCATCAGCGCCTCCCCCTCTACGTAGGCAAAGCTCAGGTTCAGATTGTTCGAGAGCCGCAGCTCGGGATGTCCGTTCAAACGAACCTCCTCCAGCTCCGAGACGATGCCGCGGTGCAAGCGGTCCCGTAGCTCGGCAATGCGGGACGACTCCTCCATCATGACCTTGCCGGCGATCTCGCAGGCCTTGCTGAACCCGACGATGCCCGGAACATTCAATGTTCCCGGGCGCATCCCTCCCTCATGGCCGCCCCCGTGTAATATCGCAGCCAGCCGGACACGAGGTGCCTTCCGGCGCACGTAAAGGGCGCCGATCCCTTTGGGACCGTAGAGCTTGTGCGCGGTAAAGGATAAGAGATCCACGCCCATCGCCTCCACGTCCAGGGGAATCTTCCCGACCGCCTGGGAGGCGTCACAATGGAATAAAACCTCCCGCTCCTTCGCGATCTTCCCGATCTCGAGAATCGGATGGAGGCTCCCCACCTCGTTGTTGGCCGCCATGAGCGAAATCAGTATCGTCTCGGGCCGTAGTGCCGAGCGCACCTCATCCGGCGAAACCCGTCCGGTGGAGTCGACCGGAAGGTAGGTGACCTGGAATCCGCGGCGCTCCAGATGGCGGCAGCAGTCCAGCACCGCCAGGTGCTCCGTGCTGCACGTCAGGATGTGCCTGCCCCGCTCCCCCAGCATCTCGGCTATGCCGAGAATCGCCAGATTGTCCGATTCGGTGGCGCCACTGGTGAAGACGATTTCCTTCGGTCCGGCATGAATCAGTCGGGCAATCGTCTCCCGGGATTCCTCCACCGCCTCCTCGGCTCTCCAACCGAAGGAATGGCTTCGACTCGCCGCATTCCCGAATTCCTCCGAGAAGTATGGGAGCATCGCCTTGAGCACCTGAGGATCCACCGGAGTGGTCGCGTGGTGGTCCATGTAGATCCGCGCCTGCCTCACCGCACTTCCCCCACCGCTAGATTTCACGCAGCGTCGTCCTTCCCAGAAGTTCCAGCACCTTCTGTTCCACCCGCGCCAGGGGGCGCTTCACCGAGCAATACTTCTCCTGGTCGCAGGTTCCTTTCTTCGGGTTCGAACAATCGAGCAGCGCCAACGGGCCCTCGATCGCCTCCAAAACATCCCTCACGGTGATGGCCGCGGAAGCGGGAGCCGGGGAATACCCACCCTTCGTCCCGTGCTGGGAGATGAGGTAACCCTTGCGAGCGAGCTTTTGCAGCAGTTTGGCCAGGACTTCGAAGGGTATCCCGTACTTTTGAGCTATCTCGCGAGCACTCGACGGCTCGTTCTGCTTCGCCAGGATGTGCTTGAGGGCCATCAGGCTGTAATCGGCCTTCTTGCTCAATCGGATCATGCGGGACTCGTCCTCTCCAACATCTGACTATATCCGACCTATTTTGTCGGATATTATAGGTTCCGCTCCTCAGCTCTGTCAAGGAACTGATGGGCGAGGGATTAGGCCCGCGTGTAGTGGAGAAAAAACTCTCCTCCGACCCGCCTGACCCGGGTTGGCGAGAACTGCTGGAACTCCCGGGGACGGAAGCCGGCACCATCCACCGGGGTGGGACTTGCTGCTCCACCAATGACCCAGGGGCAAAGGGTCACATAGATCTCGTCCACCAGACGCTGCCGAAAAAACTCAAAATTGGTTCTCCCTCCCCCCTCCAGCAGGAGTTCCCTGACCCCACGGCGGTTGAGCTCCCGCATCAGGCGGCGCAAATCGATTTGCTTCCCTTTCCACACCAGAACTTCCGAGCTCCGACGCGCCGCTTCTCGTTTTCGCACCGGGGAGCCGGCTGTGGTGACCACGAGCCGGCGGGTCCCGGGATCGGAGAAAAACCGTCCGTTCAAGGGGATGCCGAGCGAGGCGCTGAGGACGACGTTGAGCGGCTGTTCCGATTTCCCGGAAGCCACCCGGCGCCGGCGCAGGGCCGCGGAGCGGATTCGCAAGGGAAAGTCGGCGGCCCGTAGCGTCGACGCACCAATCAAGACGGCGTCCGCTCGGGCCCGGATGCGATCCATCATCCGGCGGTCCTCATCGCTGGGAAAGGTGGGCAGCTCGCGGGCGGCGGAGGCAATCTTGCCGTCCAGACTCACGGCGACATTCAGAAAGCATCGCGGCCGATCGAGAGGGCGGCTCATTCCGGAGTATCTTCGCTGGCGCGGGGAGATTCTCCGGGATCCGTCTCGCAGGGTTCGTCCTCAATCTCCAGGATCAGGTCATCCCCTTCCCGGATGAGACGATGGCGCTTCAGCCGGGCCCAACCCCGTGTCAGCCCCTCTCCAGTGCACAAGTTGAATTGCCAGTGGTGCCAGGCACAAGTGAGGGTGTCTCCCGAAACCGTTCCATTGCTGAGATCCGCACCCATGTGGGGGCAGGAGGCATCGGTGGCGAACAGCTCCCCGGCGCGGTTGAACAGTGCCACTCGCCGTCCTCCGGCCCAAAGGCTCTTGGAGAGGCCCGGTGGGAGCTCGCGGACCTTCCCCACGATGTGTCGGCTCAATTCCCTACCCGGTGTAGGCTCACCCTGCGTCACTTCGGCTGACATTCACGGCCTTAGCCCCGCGTTCACCCTGTTCGATGTCGAAGGTGACCGGGTCCCCCTCCTTCAGGGTCAGGGTCTTCCCTCCGGAGCGAATGGCGGTGCGATGGACGAAAATGTCCAATCCGTCCTCAGTCTGAATGAATCCGTACCCTTTGACGCGATTGAACCACTTTACCTTTCCCTGGGCCATGAAGTACCTCCCGGCCCGGAAGGCCCGGGGTGGTCGACTCCGGGCATCAGGCCGATCAGGGCAACGGGGCGAGAATCTCTACCTTCGCGCCGGATTTGAGAGCGGCGATATAGTCTTTGAGTCCATTTTGCTCTTTCTCTTTTTTCAACAGCGACTCGATCTGGCTTTTGGCTTCCTCAAGCGAGGCATCTTCCGCCGGACGCTTCTCCAGGACTTTGAGAATGTGGAAGCCGGAGGGAGTCTGGAGGATGTCGCTCAGCTCTCCCGGCTTCAGTTGCAGGGCCGCCTTGGCCAGCAGCGGCCGTGGGCCGTTCCGGGTTAGCCACCCCAGATCGCCTCCCTGAGAGGCGCTGGTTCCCTGAGAGAATTCCCGCACCAGCGCGGCAAAATCCTTACCGCTCTTCGCGTCCTTCAGGACCGCCTCCATTGCCTGGCGGGCCTGTGCCATGGTCTGGGGGTCCATCGAGGGATCCAGCCGCGTGACAATTTCCAGCGCATGGGCCGCCTCGGGGCGCCGCAGTCGCTCGCGGTTTTTTTGATAATAGGCGGCAATCTCCGCTTCGGAGAGGCTCACCCGGGAGCTCACTTTTTGCTTCACGAGCTCCTCGACCTGAAGATTGTGTCGGATTCTCTCTCGGATGCCAGCGAGGGTCATCCCCTCCTGCCGCAGAGATTCCGAGAATTCCTGGCTGCTGGCGAAGCGCCCTTCCAAGGCGAGGACCTCCTCCTCGACCGCCTTCTCGGGGATTTGAATCTTCTCCCTGAGACTGGCCTGATAGAGCAACTCATCCTCCACCAGGTTATCCAGAGTCTGTTTTCGAATGGCCGCCACTCGTTCCTGAGGGAGCTCCTCAGACGAGCGGGCAGCCCGGATGAGGGTTGAGCGGACGCTCGCTTCGACCTGACTATTCAGGATCGCGGTGCCATTGACCCACGCGACGACCGGATCCGCGGCCGGGGCGGGAGGCAGGGCTCCATCGACAGCCCCGTCTCCCGCGTGCAGTAGGGTACTCCCCAGAAGCAGGGCCCCCAGGCCCAGGCTCAGCCGGCAAGGCATGCTTCTTCCCTGCTTCGGGTCATTCATGGAATTCACGCGGGTCGATGTTGCCATAGGGATTCTCCTGACTAGGCTACCCCTCTCCCGGCGGCGCAATCAAGCTCTTTCCGCTTCAGGAGGCGGTGAGCCCTCCATCGAGGGTCAAGACGCTGCCGGTCATCCAAGACGACTCGTCGGAGGCCAGATAGAGGGCCAGTGCCGCCACATCCTCGGGGGTCCCCATCCTCCCCGCGGGATGCAGGTCGTCAAATTCTTTTTTTTTGAGAGGTCGCCCCAACGCGTCCCGGCGGGAGCGCCACATGGGAGTGTCCACCACGCCCGGACAGATGGCGTTCACGCGGATGCCATCACCGGCATGATCCAGGGCCATGGCCCGGGTGAGCTGGACCACCCCCCCCTTGGCAGCGCAATAGGCGGCGGCATCTCTCATGCCCACCAGCCCTAGAGTCGAAGCGTTGTTGATGATGGAGCCTCCCTGGGGGCGCATGCGCGGGATAGCCGCGCGGGAAGTGAGGTACACCGCTTTCAGGTTCACGTTCAGGATTCGATCCCACTGTTTCTCGGGCGTGCGCTCTACCGACCCGGCTTCGAAGATCCCATGATTATTGAAGAGGACCTGCAGCGCCCCGATTTCCCGATCCACCCGGCGTAGAGTTCGAACGACCTCACCGGGCCGGGAGAGATCCGCTGGTATCACCACGGCGGCGCCCCCTTCCTCGTGGATGGCCCGGGCGGTTTCCTCGAGCGGCGCTTTCCGCCTTCCCACGATGGCGACGTGGGCCCCCTGCCTTGCGAAGAGTTTCGCAGCGGCGCGGCCGATCCCGGATCCTCCGCCGGTCACCAGTACGACTTTACCTTCGAGCCTGCCCAAGTTGGTCATGTTCCGGACCGGGAAGCGCCTCACGATGATGCCTTTCCCAGGCGATTCCTAGAGATCCTGATAGCGGGGACCGCCGCCGCCCTCCGGAGGCACCCAGGTGATGACCTGATAGGGATCCATGATGTCGCAGGTCTTGCAGTGAACACAGTTGGACGCATTGATTTGCAGCCGCTTTCCTCGCCCGTCCTCCGCATCCACCATCTCATACACCTTGGCCGGGCAGAAGTGCTGACAGGGATTCCCGTATTCCTCGGCGCAGCGGGTCCGGCAAAGGTCCGTATCGCTGACCAGGAGGTGCGCCGGCTGATCCTCTTCGTGCTTCGTTCCCGAATGGTAGACATCCGTGAGTTTGTCAAAAGTGGTGACACCGTCGAACCTGACTCGGATTTCTTCCAGCTGGGGTGGAGACCCTGAGAAGTAGTCGCGGACTTTGCGCATCCGCTCGTGGCCGCCCGGAAAGTTGCGGTATTCCCGCAGGCCCCTGCCTCCGGTAATCATCTGCAATCCCGAGTGAAACAATCCCGCCCAGAGTCCGTGCTCGAACCCTTGATGAAAATTGCGCACCCGGCGAAGCTCCTCGAATACATAACTCTTGCGGAGGCGGTCTTCGTAGGAGCTCAGGGTGAACCTTGAAGTGTCACCTCGCTTGAAGGCGTCGAAGAGCGTCTCGGCCGCCACCATCCCCGATTTCATGGCCAGGTGGATTCCCTTCAATCGCATGGCGTTCAAGAGGCCCCCGGAATCACCGGCGATGAGCGCGCCATCCAGCGCGAGTCGAGGAACCGAATAGTACCCGCCCTCCGGAATCGCCTTGGCCCCATAGGCCAGCATCTTGCCCCCGGCCAGGAGCTCCGACACCAACGGGTGCTGCTTGAAGCGCTGGAATTCATGGTGGAGGTCGAGGGTGGGATTGCGATAGTCGAGACCCACCACCAGGCCCACCGCCAGCAGGTCTTCGGAGAGTCCGTACAGGAACCCTCCTCCAAACGTGTCGCTGCTGAGAGGGTAGCCCATGGTGTGATGCACAAGACCCATCACGCCCCGTTCCCGTGGAACCGACCAGAGCTCCTTGATCCCGGTGGAGTAAACCTGAGGACTCCGACCCTCCTCCAGGCCGACTCGCTTGGCGATCGACTTCACCAAGGTGCCTCGGGGCCCTTCACCCAGGACGGTCACCTTGGCACGAATGTCGATCCCCGCCTCGAAATTCGCCTTGTGCTGCTGATGCTTGTCGATCCCCCGGTCGCCGGTCCGTACCCCTGCGATCCGATCTCCATCGAAAAGGACCTCGCGGCCACCGAAACCCGGGAGAAGGTCTACTCCGCCCTGAAGCTCCACCTGCTCTGCCATCCAGCGCACCATCCTGCCCAGGGAGATGATGTAATTGCCATGGTTCTGGAGAGGCGGTGGAATGATGGGCAGCCCGAATCGGCGGCCGCGGGTCAGCAGGGAGACTTGGTCCCGGAGGACGGGCTGAACCGGCGCTCCCCTTTCGAGAAAATCGGGAACCAGCTCCTTGAGGGCTATCGGATCCAGGACGGCCCCGGAGAAGGCATGCGATCCAATCTCGGCTCCTTTTTCAATGAGCGCGATGCTGAGGTCGAGCGGGGGCTGCTGGCGTGCCGCTGCCCCTTGGTTGTGTTGCTTGAGGAGGCGCGCCAGATGATAAGCGCCCGCCAGGCAGGCAGGCCCGGCTCCGACGAACAAAACATCGACTTCCAGCACTTCCCTCTCCATCACGTTCCTCCGGAGCTCATGGGGGCCCGGTCAGGCGCTCGCTGGCGATTCCCAGCGCTCTACGGGCTCCAAACCTTTAAGATCCAGGTCGCAGCCCGGGGTGGCGAGCACCAGGGCCTGGTGGCTCTCACCCATCCCACTGGGTAGAAATAGATCCTGCACCGCCTTTCGATTCTGATGGGAAGCGACCGTCGGATCTTCCTCCGATCCGGCGATCCAGTCCAGCACTCCGAGCGCCAGAAGGAAGCGTCCCTGAGCCACGGGTCCCCGAGCCTTCAATCCACAACGACCCGCAACCTCCAGAATGGAAGAAAAATTCACATGAGACGTGAGATCCTGACGTCCGATTCTCTCCAAATACCGCTCCCCCACTGCATGGCGATAGTAGGCCAGCAGCGTGCCGCGATGATGGCGGGGAGAGTAAAGCTCCGGGGCCAGGTACCCATAGTCCATCAGGATCGCATACCCGCGCTCCAGCCGGCTGGCAAGATGGCGGATCCATCGATGGGCTTCCCATCCCACCTCCACCTCCTGGCCTTCCCTGGGAGCCGGGCAGTCTCTCCTGGCCTGCTCCGACAGCGGATCCCCCGTCAATGGGGTGATGACCTCCACCGGTCCCTCTTTCCACCCCACCCGGATTTCCCAAAAATTCCCGTCGCGGTAAACCAGGCGATGGATCGGGAGCGCATCCAGAACCTCGTTGGCGATCACGCAACCGCGTACCGCTTCGCCCGATTCCGACCATTGCCGCGGCGTGAGCCAGCGGACCCCCTCCAGCAAGCCTTGCGATTGCAGGAGATCCTCCTGCATGGCCCGGCGTCGAGGATTCGATTCCACCAGGGTACAACGAACTCCCGCGCCTGGGCCCAGGCCACGCCGGCTGAGCTCCTTCGAGATAGAGGCTGCCAAATGCCCGGAGCCTGGACCAAACTCCACCCACTGTCTCTCACCGCCTCCGGTAAAGTCCAGGCATTGAGCCACCTGCCGGCCCAAGAGCGCCCCGAAAGCCGGATGCCTCATCGGCGCGGTATAAAAATCGCTGCCCGCAGACCGGCCGATGGGATCCTCCACACGGGAATAGTATCCCCAGTGCTCGTGATAGAGGGCCATCTCCATGAAAGCGGCAAAGGTGAGGGGACCGTCGCGGAGAATGCGCCGGCGTATCTCTTCAAGCAGGTGGGGTTCGCTTCCCTCCCCGGGGACGGGAAGGGTCGACAATGGGATCATCGCTTTTCGGAGGCGATTTTCTTCTGAATCTCCAGGATTCCCGCAATCAGGGCCTCTGGGCGAGGCGGGCAGCCTGGAATGTAAATATCCACCGGAACGATCTCATCCACCCCCTGCACGGTGCTGTAGGAGTGGAACATGCCGCCCGAAGAGGCGCAGGCCCCCATGGCAATCACCCATTTGGGCTCCGGCATCTGGTCGTAGATCTTCTTGAGGGCGGGAGCCATCTTCTTGGTCACGGTTCCCGCCACAATCATCAAATCTGCCTGCCGCGGCGAAAACCGGAGTGCCTCGGCCCCGAACCGTGCCACATCGAAACGCGGTCCGACCATGGCCATCAGCTCGATGGCGCAGCAAGCCAGTCCCATGGGCATCGGCCACAGCGAATTCTTCCGGGACCAGGACACCAACTCGTCGATGCGCGTCGTGAAGAGCGAGTCCTTGAGCAGGTCCTCTTCCGACTTTCCCCGGTTGTAGGGATTGGCAGAGGCCGGCACGGAGAGCGCCACGTCACTCATTTGTGATCCCATTTCTTGATGGGGTCGAAGCGCGACCCACCCAGTTTGAGGAGCTGGTCCTTGTTGAAGATCAACTCCTGCCGGGTCTTCCCGGTCAGCTCGTAGTGCTTGGACATGAAAATCGCCTCTTCCGGGCAGACCTCCTCGCAGTACCCACACATGATGCAGCGGAGCATGTTAATTTCGAATTCCCGCGGGCCCTTCTCCACGTTGCTGGAGGCAAGCTCCTGCGCCTGAATGGTGATCGCCCTGGGAGGGCATACCCACTGGCAGAGGAAACAGGCGACGCACTTGGTGCGTCCCTTCTGATCGGAGACCAGGACGGGAAGCCCCCGGTAGTAGTCGGGAACCTGCCATTTCTCCTCGGGATAGCGAAGGGTGACCTTGGGGCGGAACATGTGCTTCAGAGTGAGCCACATGCCCTTGAGAATTCCCGGAAGATAGACTCTCTCTCCCAGCGTCAGGGTACGCGGCCGCTGCACAAGCACTTACTTGATCCCTACGACCACCGCATGATTGAAGTATTTCCAGAGGCAGTCGACGTCCCGGAAGCCCGCCTCTTTCATCCAGTGGAGCAGCTCAGGCAAGGTGGCAGGGAGATCGTTGTTGAGGTGGCCCTTCACCTTCAAATCGATCTCATCTCGAGACAGTCCGTTGAAGCGCAAGTAATTCTTCCAGATACGGAAGAACTTCTTGTCAAGGTACGAGGAGGGAGACTGGATCAGGTCCCCAAAGAGAAACACGCCCTCCTCCTTCAAGGAGCGGTGGATGCTCTTCATGAGCTTGAGCTTATCCTTGTCGGGCAGATGGTGCATGGCCATGGAGGAGATGGCCAGATCATACTCCCGCATGAACTCATAGGTCCCGAAATCCGAGTGAATGAGATTCACCCGATCCTTGTAAGGGAGCAGCTTTTGGCTGGCCACTTCCAACATCTTGGGAGAAACGTCAATAGCCTCAACACCGGCCTCCGGGAAGCGGCGGAGCACCTCCGTGGTCAGTTCGCCGGTCCCGACTCCCAACTCCACGATGTCGATGAAGTCCCGACCCAGGGAGGTGAGGAAATACAGCATGACATCGTGTATTTCCCTATACCGGAGCACAACGCTCGGCAGAATCTGCTCATAGCCCGGCGCGACATCTTCAAAGGTTGGTTCGATCTGGCGCAACGTTGGCACCTTGAGTTTCCTCCCAATCCTCTCCCGGCGCTGTACCTTCAGCGCGAAGGGAGGAGTTTTATCCTCGCAGGGGCGATCCCGCCGCCGGGTCGGCGACGGTCCCCCGATCCGGTTCACCATGCAGTTCCGGAGAGCCGCTCCTTGAAAGCCTGGCTCGGTAGCCTGCAAGAGCCTCACGAATCGCCTGCTCTGCCAGTACCGAACACTCCAGCTTGTTTTCGGGCACCCCTCCAAGAGCCTCGACAACCTGTAAATTGCCGAAACGCTCCAAATCTTCCAAGCGCATGCCCCGAATCATCTCCGTGGTCACGGATCCGGCGGCGATGGCGACGGCGCAGCCAAAAGTCTTGAACTGTGCTTCGCTCACCCGGCCCTCGAGAATCCTGAGGCTCAGCCTGAGGACATCCCCGTGGGAGGGGCTGCCCACCGTGGCCACGGCGTCCGCGTTGGGTAGTTCCCCCACGTTTCTTGGATGCCGATAGTGGTCCAGGAGCTGTTCTGAGTATTCCCGGTACGTGACACACCCCCCAATCGCGAGATCGAACGAGACAATCCCAGAGCTACACCATCTGCGGGTTTTAATGCCAGGCTGCCGGGCGCAACTGCGTGCCCCGGTCACAGGACTTGGAGCTCGCTTGGATTTCCCGTTGCTCCCCCCGGCATTTTCTCCCGGGAGGAATTGGAAGGCAGTAGGGTTACTTCCTTCGACGCGTTATTGTAACTGGAGGGGTATGGGGTGTCAAGGAATGAAAAAGCTTACAAATCACTAAAATAGAAGAAATTGTCCACGATTGTGTGACTCTCAGGACGGATCGGCCAGACTCCAGCTTTCCGCGGCTCTTCTGACTCTGGGATCGGGATCCTTCTCCGAAATCTCTCGGATTGATTGCTCCAAGCCACCTGCTTTCAAGTGCTTGAGTCCTCGCATCGCATTGAGCATCAGCTCCGCCTTGTCGGCAGGATTGAGGTGTGGAAACTCATCAAGGTAGCGGCGATTCAGGAGTTGAACGAGGATGGCAGCTCCCGAATCGTTCCCCCGCCTGGACAATGCAAGAGCCGCGTTCCATCGCACTTCCGGTACCGGATCCTTAAGTAGGCCAATGAGTTCTGAATTTCCATGGGATCCACCCAGGGACCCCAATCCGAATGCGCACACCGACCTGACTGCCGGATCTGGATCGATGAGGCCCTGCTCGAATATTACCTCTGAGCCATCGGCTCGCAGGTTGGCCAACCCTCCCAGCGCATAAAGCCTCAGCTCCGGATCAGTCCCCATCGCCGCGCGCTGCAGAGCAGGAATGCCCTCTCGGGATCCGGAGTTACCAAGTGCGAGGGCGAGGTAGCGTCGGACCCTCGGGTCTTCATCTCGGTTGTTCATCGATTGCTCGAAAGCTGAAACCACCTCGGCTTGAAGTGCCGGGTTCTTCTTCAGGGCGTCCGCTTCCTTAAGGATGTTCGAGAGCTCAAATGCCGCCTGCCATCGCTGATTGAACCGGCCCGAGCGCAGCGTCTTGAGGTATTCCTCGGGGGAGGGCGAGCGCCGGGTCGCCATACTGAATAGAAGGAAGACGCCCACCATCCCTGCCACCACGGCCAGCGGAATCAGGAAAAACTGGGTCACGACGCTGGCGTCGCTGCGCCCATCGGACTGGGGCGCAGGGGAGGACGGAGCTCGGCTTTCAGGGCCGTCGCTCAAGAATCCCCCCGCTGGATGTACTTGCTTTCGTTCATCTCAAGCTCGGCCGTGTGCAGGTCGAAGGCCCCGTGCCCGGGGTTTCGGGCCAATCCCCGGTAGATGGAGCCGCAACGATAGCAGACGGTCGCCTGCTTGAGAAGAAAGTAGAGTCCCCCGTCGAGGACAAGACAAACCAGGAGGCTGATGCCGTAGGTGAAGGGACTCAGGGCCGCACCGATGCCGGCCACCACACAGCCGATCCGCTGGTTGAAGTCCCGCTGGGTGTAAAAGCGCTCGCCGGCGCAGATGGCGCAGCGTTTCAATGGCCCGCCCAATGCCAGATTCGCCTGAGCCAGGGGAGTCAGGGTCTGGCCGCATTTTGTGCACTTCCATGTCTCGGGAAGCGATCGGAGCGAAAGCAGGGCGACCTGCTCGCAGTCCGGGCAGAGAAACTGGAGGGTCATGGGAAAGCCCTGGGGCACTGTCTCACTGAGGGACACCCAGGGTCAGGAACAGGTAGCGCGAGATCAATTCCCCCATGAGCACAAAGACCATGGTGACGTAAAGCAACCCCGTGGCGGATTGGGTGGAGCCGATTCGCACCGTGCGATCCACCATGACGGTTAGAACTGCCGGTGCGAGGATGCCGATCCCGATCCTCTGCCAGAAAAAGAAGGCCGCCATCTCGCCTGCCACCTGCCACGCTGAAATGCCGCCCAGGGCCGGCACGCTCTGCGAACTGCCCAGCGAAACCACCCCTAACAGCAGGCGCAGGGCGATGCACAGTCCCAGAAATCGTGTCATGCGCCGCAGGTGGTGCAGGGGTAAACCGGGGATCACCAGATACCAGTGCCCCAACAGCATGGCCAGCGAGACCGCGCCCATCAAGAGCGACGCTGCCAGGGCATTTCCCGGGGCAACCCAGCCGCTCAGCTCGAGCAGCGGGGCCTTTGGACGGTAGACGGTCCCCGTCAGGAGCGCCCAGCATGCGATGACGATGGGAACCGGAAGAGCGGCGCGAAACCAGGGCGCTGGACCCCATTGGACGAGCAGAACCCACAAAGCGCACGACAGGAGGGCGCACCAGCCCGAGGCGCCACGCAGCGCCCCCCCGGCAAGTCCCGCGGCCAGCAGCAGAGCGGCCATGGCGCCGATGAATCGGTGAAAGCCCTTGCCGAAGTCCTTGGGCTCCACCAGGAGCAGGGAAGCCAATCCCCCCAGAGCCAGGATCGAGGCGAGCCAGGAAAACAACATGCGCCGGCTCTATCCCCCGATCTGCCACATCCTGCGCGTGGATCCGGAGTCCGACTCCCTCCCCAACTCCACGCATCCCCCGACCCCCTTGTTGCCCACGGCGCGCCGCCACACCCGCTCGAGCTCTTCCTCCGATGCTCCCGCACGCAGGAGCCCGCGCAGATCCAGCTCTCCCTGATCGAACAGGCAGTTGCGGATTTTTCCATCGGCGGTGATTCTGAGCCGATCGCAGTGGGCGCAGAAGGGCTCCGTGACCGGGTTGATGAAGCCCACTTCCCCCCGGCCGTCGGCGAACCGGAAGGTTCGCGCCGGCGAGCTGGGATCGCAGTGCTCATCCGGAACCAGGCGATGCCGGCGCTCGATCCTCGCCTTCACCTCCGCCCCTGGAACCAGGTACTCCCTCCCCCGGGCCGGACCGCCTCCAATCGGCATCAGCTCGATGAATCGAAACGACAGATTCAGTCCGCGCGCCCAGTCCACCAGAGCTTCCGCCTCGTCTTCGTTGACCCCGCGCAACAGGACCGCATTCACCTTGATGGGAGAGAATCCCGCGCTTCGGGCCGCCTCGATTCCATCCAGCACCCGTGGCAGCGCGTCCACTCCGGCTAGTTCTTTGAAGCGATCCCTACGCAGCGTATCGAGGCTGATGTTGATGCGGTGCAACCCCGCCGACCTCAAGGGGACCGCCAGCTCTCTCAGGTAGAAGCCATTGGTGGTCAGACTGAGGTCCTCGAGCAGCGGGATGGCGGCCAACTTCTTCACCAGCCGGGGGAGATCCCGGCGGACCAGCGGCTCGCCGCCGGTGATGCGCACTTCCCGGATGCCCAACCGCGCCCCGATGCGGACCAGGGTCTGAAACTCCTCATAACTGAGAATCTCCGAGCGGGGTTGGAAGACGACGTGTTCGGAGGGCATGCAATACGGACAGCGAAAGTTGCAACGATCGGTGACGGAGAGCCGCAGACTCCGATGCATGCGACCGAATCCATCCACCAGCGGCAGGCTCACGGTCCGTCTCCCCGCGAGATATGCTCACGCTGCAGGATTTCGAGCATCTTCTCAAGAGAGTCGATCTCGTCCTTGCCGTAGGCGTGGAGCCTTTGCGCTCCCCGCGGCCCCGCGATTTCGAAAAAGCACTCCCAGGAGCCGTCCTTTCGCGGCAAGGTTCCCCAGCTGGCATGTGGATAACGCCGAATCTCGACGATGATCTGATCCCGATCTTTCAAGCAAAACCTCCGCTCACTGGCCCCGATAGGATACCGAGCTGTCCGGTGTCTCGAAGAGCTTGATCTCCACCATCTGCGGAAACTGGTCCTTGAGCTCCTCCCAGATCCAGATGGCAATATTCTCGGCCGTCGGGTTCTCGAGAGTGTCGTTGATGTTCTTGTGGTCCAGGCGATCCAGGACCTTGGCTTTGACTTCACGCTCCAGCTGGAAAAAATCCACCGTCATCCCGGTTTCAGGATCCACCGGCATCTCCAGGCTCACGTGCAGCTCGTAACTGTGTCCATGAAGATGATAACAGGGGCCCTCGTAGCGCGGAAGCCGATGCGCCGCCTCGAATCGAAAACGCTTGCTCAGAATCATCGCTGTCCCCCATTGCGATGCGCGTCATCCTCTTCCAGCCGGCGGAGCACCGCCTCGAGACCGATTCCGCTTCCGCCGTTGCGCTCGATCTTGAGGGCCAGACACCCTGCTTGCAGCGCGCCCTCGAAGTCTTCCCGGTCCCGATCGCCGACGTGCAGGACTTCCCGCGGAAGTACCCCGGCGCGCTGAGCGGCCCTATGAAAGATCTGCGAGTCCGGCTTCTCGCAGGCTTCCAGTGCCGAGACCAGCAGGGGTCCGAAAAATGGCCGCAGACCCAACTCCCTGAGCAGCCCCGGCAGCCGGCTGTCCCAGTTGGACACGATCGCCATCGGCACCTTGCGCCCGCTCAGCTCTTTCAGCGTCGGCATGACATCCGGATAAATCCTCCAGGTCTGCGCTTGAGCAAAGCGCTCGAAAAGCTCGTCCGCCGCTCCGGTGGGAGACTCGGATCCACCCAGCCGCCGCACCATATCCCGCAAGAGATCGCGCCAATACCCGCGCTCCCCCTGGGGCGAATTGCTGTAACGCTCGCAGGAGGGCGGCATCTGCCGTGCGGCGGCTTCCCAGGAGGCCTCGAAGGCCCCATCCACGTCCTGCGCCGCGCAGGCAAACCCCCGACGCGAGAGCACCTCTGCATAGACCGTCCCGACGGATGGGTCGGGATGAATCAAGGTGCCGCCCACGTCGAAGCTGATCAGGCGAATCGATCGCGGCTCCGGGGTCATTTCACCGCCCAGCGGGCGCCCGGGGGCGGCTGCAGGAGAGCCACAACTTCACGCCGCCGGGACGTGTTCTTCTCGAAGATTCCCCTCACTCGCAGGGTGGCCACACGGCTGCCCATTTGGAGCGCCCCCCGGCAGGTCATGCACTGATGAGTCGCTTCGAGCAGGCAGGCGCAGCCCCGGGGTGCGAGGGCCGCCTCGAGGGACTCCAGGATCTGCTCCGACAATTCTTCCTGAATCTGCAGGCGACGGGCCAGGGCATCGACCAGCCGCGCCACCGATGAAAACCCGGCCAACCGGGCCGCCGGCAGGTAGGCAACGGATGCGGTCCCGTGGAATGGCAGCAGGTGATGGCGGCACACCGAGACGAATCGGATGCCGCGCACGACCACCAGGGCGTTGGGCGGAGCCTCGGGAAGCGGCTCGAGGCGGGGGCGCTCTCCGGCCCGATAGCCGGCGAGCAGCTCCTCGCCGAAAGCCCGCGCCACGAGACCTGGAGTTTGCCTGCGATCCCGCGCCGAAACCACCGGGCCAAGACCCTCGAGAAAAATCCGGATGCCGCGCTCCATCTTGGCCAGATCGAAGCGAGTGCCGGAGGAGCGGTTTCGAGGACGCTTTCCTTTCACGCCTTCCTGCCTCCCTTGGAGGAGCCTACGGATCGGGAGTTTCCCACTTTCAGATCCGGAAGGTGACCGAGCTTCGAGCGCTTCGTCTTGAGATACCCCACGTTGAAGCGGTTCGGCCTGACGACCAGCGGAATCCGCCGGGAAACCGCAATGTCCCCTTTCGCCAGGGCGGCGATCTTATCCGGATTGTTGGTGATCAACGCCACCGACTTGATTTCCAGCGCCCTGAGGATGCGGACCGCCAGATCGTAATCCCTGAGATCGTCCCCGAACCCCAGCCGCTGGTTGGCCTCCACGGTGTCATACCCTTTTTCCTGGAGAGAATAAGCCCGGATCTTGTTCATCAAACCGATGCCTCTCCCCTCCTGGCGGAGGTAAATCAGGACTCCCGCGCCCTGCTCCTCGATGAGCCGGAGAGACTTCTCCAGCTGGTCCCGGCAATCGCAGCGCAGCGAGCCCATCACATCGCCGGTGAGACACTCCGAGTGCAGGCGAACCGCCACATCCCGCTTTCCCCTGACCCTTCCCCGCAGGATAACCAGGTGTTCCTTGCCCTTGCGATGCTCCTGCACCGCCCTGACGCGGAATCCGCCGAAGCGGGTCGGCAGAGTGGCCTCTGCGCTGAACCTCATGCTTCCTCTTTCGTTCCGGGACCGGTGCGCTTCGCCTGGATCTGGCGCTCGGCTTGCCCCTCTGCTCGACGATGGCTGATTATAGCTTCTCTTCCAGGTTGCTTACTGGGAACTGCTCCGACGTGCACCCGGATTCCCGACCCTGTAAACAAAAGGCGCGGGAAGCGGGGTCTAGAGCCCCTCTTCCCGCGCCGGGAAGTTCACGGTGCCGGGATACCCGCCTATTCCACTTCCAGGATCATCTCCAGCTCGACACAGGCGTTCAAGGGAAGCTCGGAGACGCCCACCGCCAGCCGGGTGTGCTTGCCTCTTTCCCCAAAGACCCGGGTCAGCACGTCGGATGCGCCATCCAGCACCTTGGCGGAGTCGTAGAATCCCGGCGCCGATGCGACATATCCGGTCATCCGCACCACCCGGCGTACCCGATCCAGGTCCTCGATGGCCGCCTTGGTTGCCGCCAGGCAGGCCAGAGCCGCCAGGCGAGCCGCGTCCTGCGCCTGCTCTTCGGTCACCTCCCGGCCCACTTTGCCAACGTATTTGAGCTTGCCATTCTCTTTCGGAAATTTCCCTGAAAGGAAGAGGAGATTTCCAGCTCGCACCGAATTGACATAGGATCCCAGCGGCTTGCCGACCTCCGGGAGTTTCCAACCCAGGGATTCCAGCGTCTTTTCCGCCTCTCCGGCCATCGCTCCAGCCTCCCAGAAACCTCGGAAGATCCTTCCGAACGCCCACTTTGCAGAAGCGAATTTCGAGCAAGTGAAGCGAATTCGGGGGGTCCGATTTGCCGCGTCATATTATCACCCGCATCTTCAATTTCAAGGATTTTTTAGGCCTCCCGGGCGCCCGGACGTTGCTCCGTGGCCTTCAGAGGGCATATATTGACACCGACGCTCCGGCAGGATAGAGGTGAACCCGCTGCCCCACCGAGTGCACCCAATGCGCTCCTCCTTCAAGATCGCCCTCACGGCGCTGCTCGCCGCCGGCTGCCTTCTCTCCTGTGGAATTCACAAGAAACTCGACATGAGCCGGACCGCCGGGATCGCGCAGCTCCGCAAACCCCAACACCCCCTGATCATCATCCCCGGGTTCCTCGGCTCCAAGCTCCGCGACCCCGAGACCGGCAAGGTGCTCTGGGGAACCATGGGAAACGTTCTCACCCACAACCAGAGCTACCGCCTGGCCTGCCCCATTGGCGGAAACGATGGCGGCGTGGCCCGTGAGAATCTGGAGGCTTACGCCATCTACGACAGCCTCTGGGGCGTGGAGTATTACCGCAAGATTCTGCGGATTATCAGGGAGGCAGGGGGGTACCAGCTCGGGGACATCCAGAATCCAAAACCAGGAGACAGTGCCTTCGTGTTCGTCTACGACTGGAGGAAGGACATCGTCGGCTCGGCCCAGCAACTGAGCGCGGCGGTGGAGCACCTGAAGCACTCGATGGGGAATCCGGACGTCAAGTTCGATCTGCTGGCGCACAGCGAGGGCGGGCTGGTAGCCCGCTACTACGCAAAGTACGGCGCGCAGGATGTCCTCGAACAGGAGTTTCCGCCCATCCCCACCGGCATCGGCGCACGCAACCTGAACAAGGTCATTCTGCTGGGAACACCGAACCAGGGCACGCTTGAGGCCTTGAGGATCCTCCACCAGGGAGTCAAGAAAGTCTTCCGTCCCATGCCTCCTGCGGTCACCTTCACTATGCCTGCCCTCTACCAGATGCTCCCCCCGGAGGGGATCCCGAGCTTCGCCGATCTGAATGGGGATCCCGTCCCTCTCGATCTCTACAACCCCCAGACCTGGATCGACAACCGGCTCTCGGTGTTCGCCGCGGGAGGCAGGGAGCTATTCCGCAGGGAAATCCGGGCCACCGGGAGCGACGCGGGGAGCGGGGCGGAATCCGACGCCCAGATTCTGGATTTCCTTACCCGCATGCTGCGCAGGGCGCAGCGATTCCAGGATGCTCTGGCGGCACCGGCACCCGTGGCCCAGGATGTGGCCTTCCACGCCTTCGGGAGCGACTGCATCCCCACGCTCAAGACAGCGGTGGTTCTGGAGGAGAAGGGACAGCGCACGGTCTATTTCGATCCGGGACAGCACCGGCGCGACGCCGTGGGGGATAGGATTGCCAAGATACTCTATGGGCCGGGCGATGGCACGGTGCTGATGGAAAGCCTGCTGAACCTTCCCGAGATCTACGGACGAACCCCTCCGGCGGCTTCCACCCCAAGGGTCAATCTGGCCTCAGCGTTCTTCATCTGCGAGAGCCACGGCCTGCTGCCGAACGATCCCATCTTTCAGAACAACCTCTTCTACCTGCTCCTGTACGAATCCGATCCCCGGGCTCAGCCTGCCCCATCCGTCGCGGAAGTCTCCGGATCCTGATTCCGAGGATCGCAAACTTAGGGGCGGCCGCTTACCTGACGCGTGTTGTAGGTTTTTCGATACGCCTGGTGCGCGGCGTCGTCTGGGTAGTTTTCCCCTTCCGGATAGGGATAGGCCGACATGCCGTGGAACGGCAGCGGCTCCACGGTATCCGGGAAGGCGGTGTTGGGATCCATGTCCTTGCAGTAGCCATTGGAGACGAACAGGAAATCACGCTTCCAGCCCTTGGGGAGGTGGGGAAGCCCGGTGGCTTTGAATTTCAAGGTGACTTCCTCCCCTCTGCCGAAGATCACGAATCGATCGTCCACCGCCGACAGCAGCTCGGTGACCTCCCCGAAGCGGGTATAAGCTCCCGACAGATTCCTGAACGGGAAAGTGCGATCCATGATTCCGTAGTCGTAGATCAGCGGCTTCTTGCCGTCCGGAGAATGCTCCCGCGGATAGCCCCGCGCATGCAGGTCGGCATAGGACACGGGAAGCTTGGTGATTTTGGCGTTGCTGTCCTTGTCCACCTCGGCTAGGTAGATCTGATCCCAGTAAACCCTCAGGTTCGTGGTGATCCGGAAACGGGAGTCGCTGAACGGTCCGTGACGGCGCAAGTCGACCGTCATCATGCGCGGCAGGCCGGCCGGATAGCCCATGTCTGCTTCGAGGGACTCCCACTCCCCTCCCTCTCCGACGGTTTCCAGCTTGGGTGACATCGGCAGGACACCCGCCTGAAAAGCCGCCAGGTTGGTGGAGGAGTAGCCGTAGTCCACCCAGCCATAAAGGAACAGAACAAGGTTTTCCTTTCCCTTGAGAGCGCTCCCGAAATCCAGGGTCAGCGTGTGGGTCTCGGCATAGCCGGGCAGCCGCTCTTCCACCTTGAATCGATCCGGGTAGGACCGATCGATCGCCGTGAGGGTGCCCGCGACATCCATCCCGCTGTCATCCGTGGCCCGCAGAGGCAGGATCGGCTTGCGGACCTCGAACAGCTCATAGGGGGGCGGGCCGCTCCCTCCGAAGCGCTCGTTGGGGTAGACGGACACCTCGGGCGGATGATCCACGACGTGCAGCTGTGCCTGGTCCAGATAGCTCACCTCTTCCAAGTTTTCCAGGACCTGCAGGACGTAATACTCCCCCTTCGCCGCCAGTTGCTTCCCTTCGATCTTGATGTACTCGTCCGGATCGGGCGTGCCGTAGACACCAGGCCGCATCAGGAAGCCCAGCCCCCCGGTGCCCAGGAAGTCGGTAATGAAGCGGTTGCGGCCTCCGTCCCAGGCGAAGAGCAGTGGGCAGGAGGAGCCCTTCCGATCCAGCTCCGTGATGTCCAGCGTGCTCCGGGCGCTCACCTCAAGCTCTGATTGCAGCACTCCGCCCGGCCAGAGCAGCCTCACGAAATCCACTTGATCGCTGCGCCCCAGGCCGAAGAGCAGGGATGCCGGCTCCTGGGAGAGGTAGCCCCCTCCCAGCCTGATCTCGCGGCGTTGGAAGCGCGAGCCGGCGTGCGTCTCCACCTTGGTCCCGACCCCCTGCCGGTTGCTGTGCAGTCCCGTCAGCTTCACGTTGAGCCACGAGTTGAGGTTGCCCCCTTCATTGCGCAGAACGAGAGGCGCGCCTCCATTGCGCCCCACCACCAGATCGGCATCTCCATCGCCGTCCAGATCGGCCGCCACCGCTCCCCTGGCACCCGAAGCGTCGAGGGAGGCCAATCCGGTTTCGGCCGAGACATCCTTGAATTTCCCGGCCCCCTCATTGCGGAACAGTCGCAAACGGTCGCCTGCCACCAGCAGATCCAGGTGCGTGTCGTTGTCGAAATCCAGGGTCACGGAAGCGGTGGCGCCCGGGACCGGGGGGATCTCCGACCGGCTTTGGAATCCCCGCCCCTCGAGGTTTTGAAACCAGCCGCTCGCCGGCAAGTACAGATCGACCCAGCCGTCGCCGTCCCAATCCGCCAGACTGCCGCCTGCCCCCTTGGAGAAGGCCTTGGGGGCATAGCTCTCAGGCATCGAGGTGAACGAGCCGATGCGATCGTTGCTGAAAAAGGCCACCGGGCCCGTGAGCGGCAAGACGAGGAAGTCCACGTCGCGATCGTCGTCCAGATCCGAGAAGGAGACTCCCAGCGCGGCGAAGGGACGTCCGGCGTTCTTGGAGGCGGCGGCCTCTCGGAAGCTGCCCTTGCCGTCGTTGCTGAAGAAGAGAAGCGGCACCGGATGAACCTTCCCGTCGGAGACACTGCCCGGACGAGCGACGAGAAGGTCCAGATCGCCATCGTGATCCGCGTCTGCCCAGGCCGCACCCAGGGAGGCTCCTTCCCCCGCCACCTGGGCGTCTGCGGTGACGTCGCGAAAGGTCCCGTCCCCCTGATTGTGATACAGCCGGCCCCCGCCGGTGCCGGACACGTAGAGATCGGGATGAGAGTCGTTGTCGTAGTCTCCGAAGGCCGCCGCGCTGCCTCGGGCTGATCCGAGAAGCGCTGCCTGAGTGGCATCGGTGAACCGACCGGAACCGTCGTTACGCAGCAGGACCGAGGGCGATGGTGAGCCGGCTGCCTCACAGCCCGGGATGAACAGGTCCACGTCGCCGTCCGAGTCCTCGTCCTCCGCGGCGATTCCCGGCCCGTAGGAGCAGGCGCCCGCCTCCAGGGAGGCGGGCTTCCCGTCGCCGCCATGGACGAAATCGACGCCGCTCTCCCTGGGAGGCACCAGCTTGAAGCGCACGTCGGGCGATTTGCCGTTCGCTGCCGGAATGCCGAAGGGGCGGTAATCGGTGAGCGCGAACGAGTACTTCCCCTGCTCCGAATACTGCAGTCCCATGGTGACCCCGGCGCCGGTCGCGTTCAGCTCCTTGAACCGCGCCATCTCCTTCTCCCCCTCATCCTTCTGCCCCAGGGCCAGAAGCGAAGAGGCGAGGCGGAATCGGGCCGAGATATTCGTTGGCTGAACTTCCAGGGCCTTCCTCAGCGCGGCCACCGCCTCGGCATGCTTGCCTTCCCGGGCGTAAAGCAGGCCCAGGTTGTACTGGGTGTCGGGATCTCGGGGGTCGACCTCGAGCACTCTCTTGAACTGCTCCAGGGCCTGCGACGAGTTTCCTTCCTGCTTGTAGACGAGCCCCGCTCCGTAGTGGGCGTAGGGGTGGCGCGGAGATATCTCCAGGGCCTTCTGGAACTCCTGCAGCGCGCCGGCGCTGTCGTGCAGGCTCAGGCGCGCCACTCCCAAATTGACGTGTCCCTCAGCCCAGGCCGGCACCGCGGCCACAACGTTCTCGAATTCATTCTCAGCGTCCTGGTAATGGTGCCTCTCCAGGTGCGCCACTCCCAGGTTGTTATGGTGAAACACCGCTTCCAGGTCGGTCCCCGCCGGCACCGCCGGCTTGACGACCCACGATGATCCCGGCTGGCGACTGTCGCATGCGAAGCACACGACGCAGCCGAGGAGAAAGAAACAGCGCAGAGCGTTGCGCAGGCTCCGGCTCACAAGCCCGCTCCACGCCGCAGAACTTTCCCTGGCTGGGCTCCGGTGAGCTCCCCCTGGGACACCGCCAGGCTCCCATTCACGAAGACTTGCTCGATGCCGTCGGGGTAGACACGCGGGTTGGCACAGGTGGAGCGCTCGCGAATCCGCTCGGGATCGAACACCACCAGATCGGCTATCGCCCCCTCGCGGATGACGCCCCGGTTGGCAAGCCCGAGCCGGCGGGCCGGAAGCGAGGTCATCTTGCGAATCGCCTCCTCCAGGGAGAGAAGCTTACGCTCCAGGACGTACTGTCCCAGGACTCTAGGGTAGGCGCCATACGCGCCCGGATGGGGCGAGCCCTTGCCGATGTCCCAGGCATCGCTGACCAGCGCGCGGTCGGGATGAATCAGCAGCGGCAGCAGGGGCAGATCCGTCTGCGCGTCACCGGAGATTCCGAAAATCAGCTGAGTCACCACGCCCTTCTCTTCGAGCATCAGGTCGGAGACGGCATCGAAAGGCCCCCGCCCTCGCATTTCCGCCAGCTCCAGCAGGTTCTTCATGAGAGTGCCCTGATTCGCCGCGCTGTTCACGTGCCCGACGTGGATTCGATCCCAGCCCACTTCCCGCACCAGATTCATGATCCAACCCCCCTTCTCCCAGGGAGGCCAGGCGGGCACCGAGCTTCCCACCTCCCGCCTCATCCGGTCGCGCAGCAGGGGCTCCCGGAGCCGCTGCAGGAACGCCTCGACCCCTCCCTCCAGCGCCCAGGGGGGGTAAATGGCCAGCATGGTGGTGCAGACCCAGGTGTAGGGAATCACATCCATGCTCAGCTCGACACCTTCCCGCCTCGCCTGCTCCTCCCGGCGGATGACGCTCTCCACCAGCCCCCAGGCTTCCGGGCCAACCGATTCTTCGTGAGAATGGTGCACGGGGCAGCCGCTGCGCCGCCCCACCTCGATAATCTCTTCTACTGCCTGGAGACAGGTGCTGGCGCCGCTGCCCCGCTGGTGAAAGGCGGCGAATCCACCTGCGGCCCCCGCCCAGGCGGAAGTCTTTACCAGCTCCTCGGTTCGAGCGAACTGACCCGGCGGATAGATGAGCCCGTAGGAAATCCCGAACGCCCCCTGCTCCATGGATTCTCCGATGAGGCGGCCCATCGCCTGATACTCCTCGGGAGAAGGGAGGTCCGGCTTCATTCCCATGGCGGCCACCCGCACGGCGCCATGGGAGACCAGCGCCGCCATGTTGAGCAGCGGCCGGCGTGCCTCCACGACTGCGAGATAATCGGCGAAGCTGCGCCAGTTCCACTCCACACCCTCGGGCGTGATGAACCCATTCACCTGTTGCAGCAGCGGCAGGTGTTCGGCAGCGAGAGGGGCGGGCCCGTATCCGCAGTTCCCCACCAGCTCGGTGGTGATTCCCTGGCGCAGCCGTCCTCCGAGAAGCTCCATCTGTCGGGTGGCTGGAAGCGTGAAGAGCAGATCGGAATGCGAGTGGAGATCGATGAACCCCGGGGCTACGACCCGGCCCGCGATCTCCACCTGCCGATGGGCAGGGGCGGTGATCCGCGGCGCTACCGCCGCGACGCGCTCCCCCAGCAGGCCCACGTCGGCGACGGTGCGGGGCGCGCCCGTCCCGTCCACCACTTCCCCGCCGCGCAGAATCAGGTCAAGCATGGGGCCGTCATGGACTGGAAGCACCCTGACCCAGCGGGATTGCCTTGCCGCCCTCCCGGACCAGGTAGCTTTGGTCGCCTCGCAGCGCTCCCAGCGATTCTTTCGTGCCATCGGGCCAGAGGACTTCCACCGAATCGGCCCCTGCCGCGCTCCCGAGGCCGAAAGTCACCGGAAGCTCACTCTGGGAGCAGTAGGAGGATCCGCTTTTCACCCGGCGCTTCTGGACCCGGTCTCCGATCCGCACCGTGAAGACCGCGCCGATGCCGCTTCGATTGGACCGGGTGCCTTCCGCCGTGAGGCGCAGATAATGGTGTTTCCCTCCCGTGCCGGAGTTCATGAGCACCCTCGGAGACCCGTGATTCACGCTAATAAGGAAGTCCAGATCTCCATCCCCGTCCAGGTCCGCGTAGGCCGCGCCGCGACCCACCACGGGCACGGCCAGGTCCTCACCACTCTTCGTCCCCCGCTCCTCGAAACTCCCATCTCCCAGGTTCCGGAACAGCAAGGGCCGCTCTTTGTAGGAAACCTGCTCCTGGACCGCCTGGATCTCATCCTCCACATGTCCGTTGGCCACCAGGATGTCTTCGTATCCGTCCAAATCGTAGTCGAAGAAGAAAAGACCGAACGCCAGGTAGAGCAGGCTCGCCTGGCCCAGCGTCGACGTGGGAGCCTTGTCGATGAAAACCTCTCCGGCGTTGTGATACAGCGCCAGCATCTGATTGGAGAAGTTTCCGATCAACAGGCTCTCCGGGCCGCGGTTCAGATAATCGGCCGAGTCGATTCCCATGGCTCCTCGGGCCACGCCACTTTCGCTGAAGGCCATGCCCGTTTCCACCCCCACCTCCTGAAAGGTCCCGTCGGTCGCATTTCTAAACAACAAATTGGGCTGGGTGTCGTTAGCCACCGCAATGTCCGGCCACCCGTCGGAGTTGTAGTCCAAAACGGCGACGCCCAGCGATTTTCCCTTCCCCTGGAGAATTCCCGCCGCGTCGGAAACGTCCGTGAAGCGTCCCTTCCCATCGTTGCGGTAGAGGCGACTCGGCTCCCCATGGTAGGACTCGGGGGTGCAATAGCTCTTGCGCTTTCCGTCCAGCGTGCAGAAGAGATCCGTTTCAGGGCTCCATTTCACGTAGTTGCAGACGAAGAGATCCAAATCACCATCCCGGTCGTAATCCAGAAATGCGGCGCTGCTGCCCCAGCCGGGATCTGCAACTCCCGAAGTGGCCGAAACGTCGGCAAACGTCCCATCTCCCCGGTTGAGGAAGAGGTGATTCGGCCCCAATCCGGTGAGGTAGAGATCCACGAATCCGTCATTGTTCACGTCCCCCGCCGCGGCCCCCATGCCGTAGAATTCGAGATCGACTCCCGCCTGACGGCTCACATCGGAGAAGTGCCCCTTGCCGTCGTTGCGATACAAGGCCTGCCGCGCCGGTCCTCCGGCGGAGTGTCCTGACCAGGCCCGGCCGTTCACCAGGAACAAATCCTGATCGCCGTCATGGTCATAATCCAGAAATGCCAGCCCCGAGCCCATCGTTTCGGGCAGCCACTTCTTTCCGAAGGCCCCGTTCACATGCACGAAGCCCACACCGGCGAGCCTGGCCTCGTCGCGGAACTCCACGGGCAGGCCGGGAGGAGCGGTGGATGGCGCTGGAGAGGATGACGAGGAGGATGAGGAAGCAGCGGGAGCAGTACCCTGGCCCGCGGGGCCGCAGGCCGCCAGGGCCAGTGCCGCTGCCAGTAACAGCGGTTTACCCGAACTCCGCATGCATCGCCTCAGGGAAAGAAAATGAAAAGTCATGATAACAGAAAGAAATCGTCGGGAAGGAATGCGGCGGCAGGGAGACTGGATCAGCGAGGCTCGCCGCCCAGGTACCGGATCGATTGCAGGTCTCGTCGTCGCGCCTTCAGATTGTATTCGCCCTGGGCGCAGTGCTCACAGCCGGAGAAGGTCCGATGACGCGTGCGGTAGGCGCAATCGAGGGTGTTGTACCAGATCTTGAAGCGCCAGCAGTAGAAGTCGGCATCCGGAGGACGGAATGAGCACTTCAGCATGTCCTCCGACACCCGTCCCTTCCGGGCTCCTTTTTCTTCAAAGCCCGGCTGACCGGAATTGGTTCGGACCAGCGCCAGATGCCTCATGGGAGGGCCATTCTAGCAAAGGCTCCCCTCGAAGCGAAAGGGGACGCGTGTATGTTAGGCTTACGACTTCCAGAGGGAGGTTTCACGTCATGAAGAAACAAGGGCTCATCGCCTATTTCGAGGGACGGCAAGTTCCCTTGGAAGATGCCAAGGTCAGCGTGCTGACCCACGCTTTCCTCTATGGGACCGCAGTATTCGAGGGAATCCGTGGCTATCGCTCCGCCGCCGGCGGCGACGTCCTGATCTTCAGGCTGAGAGAGCACTACCAGCGCCTGGAGCGGAGCTGCCGCATCCTGGACATCCGGCCGACCCTCGACGTGGACTCCCTCTGCCGCCTCACCGTCGACCTGGTGCGGGCCAATGGCTTCCAGGAGGACATCTACATCCGGCCCATCGCCTACAAGTCGGCGGAGCGCATCGGGGTGCACCTGAGCGACGAAACCGAGATCGTCATCGTAACCGTTCCCTTTGGAAAGTACCTGGAGGACGAGAAGCCCATCTCTCTGGGAGTATCCAGTTGGCGGCGCACTGAAGACAACGCCATCCCCGGCCGGGCCAAAGTGAACGGCTCGTACGTCAACCTCGCCCTGGCCGCGTCCGAGGCGCGCGGCTCGGGGTTCGACGAAGCAATCCTGTTGAATGAGGATGGACACGTATCCGAAGCGGCCGGAATGAACCTGTTCCTCGTCCGCGACGGCCGCTTGATCACGCCCGGCGTGTCGGCCAACCTCCTGGAAGGGGTGACCCGCGATTCCATCCGCACGCTGGCGGTGGAGGAGCTGGGTATCAAGGTGGAGGAGCGCCAGGTGGATCGCACCGAGTTGTACGTGGCCGATGAGGCGTTCCTGGTGGGCACGGCCGCGCAGGTCGCACCGGTGGGCTCCATCGATCGACGCATCCTCGGAGACGGCAAGGCCGGACCGATCACCGCCCGACTCAAGGATCTCTACGGCCGCGTGGTGCGGGGACAGGTCTCGAAATACGCCTCCTGGATCACGCGCGTTGCCGGCTGAGGGCCAGGCCTCCAATCGCCGACGATTTCCTCCCTGGGCCGACTGCCTCCTCTGGCTGCTGGTCGGATGGCTCGCGATCTTCACCACCTCCTTTCTCTTCATCGCTCTCATGCGTGCCCTGCCGCCTTCCCGCACGCTGGAGTCCTGCCTGAGCTTCCTCCCCAATCTGCTGGGAATCTCCGTGGTGCTGAGTCTCGGCGTAGCAGCGTCGCCACTTCCCGGAATGCAGGTCCTTTCCGTGCGGCGCCCCCCTTGGAGGGTCTTCCCGGCCGTGGCGCTGTCCACCCTCGGGCTGACGCTCTTGAGCGCGGAGCTGGACACTTACCTGGGGGAGCTCTTCCCACCCCCTGCATGGGTTCTCGAGATCTTCAAGCGCGTGCTCGAGTACCACACCGCTCTGGAGTTTCTCGGGGTGTTTTCATTCCTGGTGTTGATCGCGCCACTCACCGAGGAGCTGCTCTTCCGTGGCTTGTTCCTGCATCGCCTCGCAGAAGAGTACAGTTCCCGTGTCGCGGTCGCTGGCTCGGCTCTTTGCTTCGGCATCTTCCACCTCCTTCCCTGGCAGGCCGTCGGTGCCGCGCTGGTGGGGATCTACCTGGGCTGGCTGGTGGTGCAGACCCGATCCGTCTTCGTGCCCATGTTCGCCCACGCCGTGTTCAATCTCGTTCCTGTGGTGGCGACCGGGCTTGCCTCGCGCAACGCGATTCTCCGGCAGCTGGCGGCGGAAGAGGCTGCGGCCGACTACCACCTTCCGGCGCTTTGGCTCCTCGTCTCGACGCTGGTCCTGATCGGCGGGGTGCTGTGGATCCGCCGGATGACTCCGGCTGCGGCGGGCGCGGCAAGTCGCTGACGCGGCCCATCACCAAATTGCGCGCGGGCGTCAAGTTCCAGACGGCTGCCCGAAGGGCAAATCGCTCGCATTCCTTGTCCAGCAAGCATTTCCTGAGATTCTCCGCCGCAATTCCCGTTGGCACCCCCCCGACCCCGACGTATACTTAGTGCACAAAATTCCTGCGGCATGCGGGCATGCAACGTTTCATCGGGAGCCCATGGGAACGGAGCCGGCGGCGAACAAGGTACGCATTCTCATCGTGGACGACGATGCGGAGAGCCTGGAGCTCATCTGGCAGTGGCTCGCCTTGCAGGGCCACGATCTGATGATCGCCCGCTCTGGAAAGGAGGCGCTGGACAAGATCCAGGGCTCCCCTCCGGACCTGATCCTGCTGGACCTGAAGATTCCTCCTCCCGACGGATTGGAGGTGGCCCGGGCCCTCAAGCAGGATGCCGCCACCCGCACCATTCCCCTGATAGTCATGACCGTCCGGCGAGACGTCCAGAGCCGCGTGGAGTGCCTGCGAGTGGGAGTGGACGATTTCGTGACCAAGCCCTTTCACTGGGATGAGCTGGACGCCACCATCGCTTCGGCGCTGGAGAAGCGCCGGCTCTACACCGCCCTCGAGGAAGCCAATCAGCAACTCCAGGAGGCCAACAGCCAGCTCGTGAAGCTCTCAGTCACCGATGATCGGACGCGACTCTACAATGACCGTTTTTTGCGACAGCGCCTCTCCGAGGAGTTCAAGCGCTCCTTGCGCTACGGCACGGCGCTCTCGGTCATCCTGCTGGATCTGGATCACTTCAAGAGGGTGAACGACCGCTACGGCCACGACTGCGGTGATGCGGTGCTCAAGCAGTTCGGCGAGATCCTGGTGGAGAACGCCCGGGAGATTGACATCGTCGGTCGCTTTGGCGGGGAGGAATTTCTCATGGTGCTGCCGAACACCGACGGAATCAAGGCCGCCATCGTCGGAGAGCGGGTGCGCAAGGCCACCGAGGATCACCTCTTCCAGTTCCAGGAACAAGTTCTCCGGGTCACCACCTCGGCCGGAATCAGCTCCATCCCAACCAACCGCGACGTGCGCGAGGAGGAACAGTTTCTGCGCGCCGCCGACGAAGCCTTGTATCGGGCCAAAGAATCCGGAAGAAACAAGGTGATCGTGGATCGGGCCTCGATGCCCTCGAAAATCCTGGACGGGGATCTCTCACCGATATTCAACGCATCTTACGAGGAAGAGACCCCTCGGAGGCGCCGAGGAGAGCGGGAAGCGGGAATTACGGGAGAGAAGGACTGACGGGCATCTCTTCGTCGCTGTTGTTTCCCTGGGTGAGAATCAAGGCGATGGCCCCCGCAGAGAGCACCAGCAGAGTAATGCCCCCGGCGCTGCCCCAGAACGATCCTCCGCCGCCTTTCGCCTTCCCCTGAATGATGGCGGCGAAACCCCTGGGGGCCAGCCCCAGGCCCGGCACGCCTCCCCGGGCCGCCTCCGCCGGAATCGCGGCCAGATCCACGCTGTAATCATTCGCCGAGCTGATTCCCACGTCCGACTCCAGGCTGAAGACCCCTTCCTCGGTGGAAATCGCCAGGCGGTAGTTACCGGGTGGAATCCCCTTGAGTCGATACCTCCCCTTGGAGTCCGCAGGAGGCGAGGAAAAGACCGTTTGATCCTTGGCGATGGCATGGACCTGGGCACCGGGAAGCGGAGACTTTCTGTCCGACGCGACCACCTTCCCGTGAAGACTTGCTCCTACCGGCGCGGGAGCTTCGGCGGCCGGCTTTTCAACCTCGGCGGGAACGGCTTCCTCCCCATTGTCCGCTGCGGGTGGGGCCGGCTGGTCCTTTTGGGGGGGCTGTGTCTGAGGGGGCGGGGGGCTCTGGGGAGGAGCCGGCTCCTGCGAAAATGCCGGCACGGGAGCCTGAAGTCCGAGACAAACAGCGCTCACCAGGCAAATGAGACGCGTGGACACACCGGCGTGCCGGAGCATGGAAACCCGCCATGAGATACGACGTACGGGAATGGGCTTCAGGGAGTGCTGGGCGACCCGCTGCCCCCGTCGTTATTATTATCGTCGCCGCCGCTTAATGCCAGGAGGATGAGGGCGACGGCCCCGCCGGCGATGATAGCAATGCCCCCCGGCGACTTCCAGAATCCGCCTCCTGCAGCGCTCTTCCCTTCCAGAGTCCAGGCGTACCCTTTCACCGGCTTATCGATGGAAGGAACGCGCTTTTCCACATTCTCCGAAGGAACGGTGGCCAGGGAGAGACCGTAGGTCTTGGCTTCCGTGAACCCCAGGGTCTTCTCGACAATGTAGACTCCGTCCGGCACCTCCACTACCACGTCGTAGCTGCCGAGCGTAATGTGGGAGATCGAAAAACTTCCCTTGGCGTCGGTGGGAAGGCTCGAATAGACCTGGACTCCATCCCCGCGGACGGCCCTGACCACCGCTCCGGCCACCGGGGTGACGCGATCGGGTCCGAAAACCTTGCCCTCCAGGCCTGCGGTCGTGGCTCCCTGGCCCGAGGCCGCCGATTGGGCCAGGCTAGCGGGGGTGTTGGACAGGATCAGTGAGAAAACCAAGAAGAGGATCGGAGCGCGTCTCATCCAACCATGCATCTTCGCGTATCTCCTACTTGAACCGCCCACTTCCGCCGACAAACATTCAAAAAGCGCGCACAAGGTATGCCTTTTCAGATCCCTTGTCAAGCGAGATTGCCCAGACCGTCTACCAGGCCTCGGCCAGGAGGGCGACCAATTGTCCGAGATTGTTCAGATCCGCCTGCTGAATGACCTCAACCGCCGAGTGGGAGTAGAGGGTCGGCCAGGAAAGAGGCAGGTCCACGGCGCCGTACTGGGTGAACACCGAGCCGTCGTTCCCCCCGTGGGTCAGGCCAATCTGTAGCGGAAGGTGTCGGGATTCCGCGAGCGCTTGAATCCGGGACAATCCCGGGCGTGGAGCCAGATTGCTGTTGTCCATGGCGCGCAGCACGGGGCCCTTGCCGAGGATTCCCAGAGCGAACGCCTTGCTCTCCAGAGGCGAATCGGACGAGACGAAGGTGTCGACGGCAAAGACCACGTCGAAGACAGATTCCGACGCAATCGCTTCGGCGCCCTTCAATCCCGTCTCTTCCTCCACCGACCAGGCGAAGGTCACCCGGTTGCCGAGGCGCTCCGGGTCGAGGCTCCGAACGGCATTCACGAGCGCCGTACACCCAGCCCGGTCATCCACGCTTCTGCCCGAGGCCATCTCCCCCGCCAGGCGCCGGAACTGTTTCGGGACCGTGAGCCAATCTCCTGCGGAAACCCCGAGCGCCAGGGTTTCCTCCCGATCCACCGTGCCGAAATCCAGCACCACGTCGGCGTCCGTGAAGGGACGACCCGCCGAGGCGGGGCTCAGGTAGTCGCGCCGCGGACGGACGATCGCCTCCAGCGGTCCTGCCTGCGTGTGAACCACGACCGGATGAGCCTCGTAAAGCGTGCTGAAGAAGCCCCCCAGGCTGCGGACCCGGGCGGTCCCGTCACGCTCGATGCCGGTGATCTCGAAGCCGATTTCGTCCATGTGTGCAATGAACAGGATGCGCTTTCCGCCCTGACCTGCCTGCAGCATTAAGTTACCGCGGCGGTCGACCCGGGCCTTCGAGCGGGCCCACGCAGGCAGGAGGGTCAGGATGCTCTCCCGGACTTCCCCCTCCCGCCCCGAGACTCCGCTCACCTCGATGAGCGTCTTCAGGACGGTGAAGCTTGCCGCGGTCGTCTCTTTAGACGTTGCGGCCCTCGGTGCCGCTCCCAGCCCCGCCAGGAGCAGCAGGGAAACGATGATCGCCATCCCACCCCCTCGCCTCATCGCCCACCCTCCAGATAGCTCTTGAGCCAACCGGTCAAACGGTCCAGATCCCGAAGATCCACCACCTCCGCGGGGGTGCCGGGAAATTTTATCGGGATGCCCACGACGACCACCGGATGCTTCTCGAATGGAGCTCCGTCGTTCAGCGAGCCGATCCGAAACTGTTGCAAGGGAATCTCCGCATCCCGAGCCGAGCGGCGCAGCCGCTCTGCCAGATGCCGCGCTCCCGCATCCGCGTAGGTGTCGCTCGCGAGGAACGGACCCCTGCCCAGCGTGCCGCCCGGCTCCGGTGGCGGCGCGCCGGCCGGATTGGGAGAGTAGAGATCGACCACGATCACCTCGTCGGGGGTGAACCGCCGGGCCAGGCGCTGCGCGCCGCGAGCTCCCACCCAGCTCTGGGCGGCCCATGCAAGTACCAGCTGCCCCTTCACCCGCGTGCGGTCCAATCCCCTGGCCAGTCGCAAGAGAGCTTCGCATCCGGCTCGATCGTCCAGGGCGAACCCGCTCACGCGGGTGCCGGCGAGCGTCACCAGCTCCTTCTCCAGCGTCACGGGCGCCAGCAGCGTGATCCCCGCCGCGCGCGCCTGATCGGCGCTGCGCGCTCCGAGATCCACGAGCAGGTCCTCGTCCCGGGGAGGCGGAACGGCGGCGGTACGCCGTCCGCGCTGCAGGTGGGTCGACAACACCGCCGAGACGGCGTTGATCGGGGGAGCCGCCGGGCGCGCTTCCACCAGCAGCGGCTGCCCCATGAAATACTGGTCGAACAAGGGGGGAAGCGGCAGACGCGGCAGGCGACGAACCCTCAAGTAGCCGTCCTCCTGGATGCGGGTGACCACGTAGCCCGGCTCATCCATGACGGCCAGAACCAGCCGTAATGGCCGGCCGCTTCCCACCGACACGGTGAGGTTGCCCATATTGTCGATTTCTCCCCTGGCGTCGGTGGGCAGGCGCGAGAGGATCTCCTGACGAACCGCCTCTTCCCGGCCGGATACGCCCTGGGCGCGCACCAGGGCACGCAGGGAATCGAGATCGTCCGCCGCAGCCGGTGCGATGAGCAGCAGCATTCCGAACAGACCGAGCATCCCACACGAATTTCGGCGCCTCATGCCTTCTCCAGAGCTGAGAGAAAATCTTCCAGTGCGACCCGCTCAAACTGATTCGACGACACGAAGGAAAATGCGATGCGACCGTCCCGGCCCACGACGAAGGCGGCCGGCCGGGCGATGCGAAATGCATCCACCCCCAGCGCATGGTAGACCCCGTAGGCTTTCGTCACCCGCCGACTCGTGTCCAACAGGATCGGAAACCAATGGGCCTTCCGCAACCTCCCGGCCGGATCGGACAGCGGCGAAGGCTTCTGCGCGGCGATCACCCAGAGCCGCGCCTGAGCCTGCTTGAATCCCTCCTCCGCCCGCTCCAACTGAGCCAGCTGCTTCACGCAGTTCGGTCACCAGGTTCCACGGATGAACACCAGCGCCAAGGGCGATCCTGCCGCCAGGCGCAAGGCGAAGCGCTCCCCGCCCGCGGTATCCAGCTCGAAATCAGGAGCGAGGTCTCCCACGTGCAGCGTGGAGGAATCGCGCGGCATGCAGGCTCCAACTAGAGTGCCGATTCAGAGCGCATCAATGGCCGTGACAGGAGCATAAAGAACGAAATCCCGTTTCTCGCCGTCCGCGCACCGGAACTTGACGCCCATCGCAAAGTCCATATCGCTGTAGGCTCGCCCGACATTCTCCTCCAGTTCCGGGATGCTTCTCACACCTCTCCAGCGAGCATCGAACTTATCGAAGCGCTCCACATCTTTTTTCGTGAAAAGTGAAATGAGCACGTCACCCGGCTTGATCTTGGCTGCCGATGCCGTGGAGCCGGGGATAACACGGCTGACGACCAACCCCTGTGAGGTGCTTGGCTCGATCTCCACGCCGCCATAAACCATCAGGGCTTCGGGCCCATGCAATTGATGGCCCCCTGGTCGCTCGCCCAAGATCAAATCCACGTTGATCGATTTTCCATCCCTGAGAATCTCCATCCGCCACGGGTCTCCCACCTTGAGCCGAAAAATCTCTTCAAACGCGGACGCAGGCGAGAAACTGGCATTTCCTTGCATGCTCTGGATACCGTCCCCTTGCCGCAGCGCAGCATAGGCCGGACTTCCAGAAAAAACTCCCCGAACCACCCACAGAATCTGGGGAGGAAGATTGTAAAGCTTGCGGGTTTCGGTATCTGCCCTGCTTATCTGGACTCCACACCAGGGTCTTAGAGGCTCCCCCGCCTTGATCCAGGCCAGGGAACGCTGGATCCACTCCACGGGGATGAATAGGGCGATTCCTACCGTCGGACCCGATTTCATTTCCCGCCCGATGGGGAGGGCGGTGCTCATCCCGAGCAGTTGCCCTTCGGGATCCACGCCGGGGCCACCCACGAATCCCTCCGGCAGGGACGCATCGGTTTGAATGTAGTCCTCCACCGGATGGATCCTCATGTCGCCCCGGTGAAGTCCGCTCACGACTCCGGGCGACGAGGTGATTGGATGCGATAGGCCGCTTGCCGCCGAATAGCCGAGTGCTGTGAGGCCTTCGCCTCCTCGCAAGGGGGCACCCTTCCGCCATGCCAGTGGGGGTACGGAGGGCAGCTCCGCGGTGAGCAGGGCAACGCCGGTAAGGTGGTCCATGCCCGCAATTTTCGCCAGGACGCTGCGCCCCTGAGCATCTCTTAGCGTCACCGAGCTTGCCCCCAGCAGAAGCCCAGCGTCGGTTACAAATTCTCCAGTACCTACTGCAAAGGCGCTCCCCAGGCGCGAACTGAGCCGCACAGGTGAGTGCGCATGGAGCGATCTCCACGTCGAGGTAAGATCACGGTCATGGGCCGCGACGACCTGAACTATTGATTTCATGGGATCGAACGCAACGCGGCTCTGTGAGACGACGGTCTCACCCAGTTTGGCGCCGCACATGGTGCAGAAGGCCGCCCCCGGCTCCAGAGGTGCCCCACATTTTGGACAAGTGCGCGGGTCGGACTGGGCGGGGTCAAGGGGGAGGAGAACCAGCGTTGCGCCCAACACGATAAGCAGCATCATGCCGCTTCGAGCGCCTCTGGATCTCATGGGCGATATCTTACCCTCTCTCGACTCTCAATAGGTGGGAGCAGTGTAGACGTCAGGAAAGAGGTTCATATAAACCTTTTCCATGCGTTCACCTTTCTCCGCGCTGCGAATTCCCAAGGGCATGACGTAGGTTGAGAATTGGGGCGCTTCCTTGGCGCTGTCCACCTTCTCACCGAAGAGGTGTACGTTGGTAGCCTCGACGATTTCATCGAAGATCTCTCTGTGCCGCACCGGCTTTCCGTAAACCGCGATGATCGAATCGCCCACCCTGTAACCTTCCTTTTCGCCTCGGCCCCCGCGCGCGAGGCGCGCGATTCGAAGGCCCTGTTGAGAGGTAAGGCCCGTGGTGATTTCCTCCAGGTTGGCCTCGAGACTCTCTTCCAGCTCGTCACTGGGAGCCATCATCACCCGGGCGGGACGCCGGATGGGCACGACCGAAACCGAAATCTGCTTTCCCTTTCTCTGGAGCACGAGCTCGATGGCCTGACCCAACGGAACTGATTCGAGAAGTTTGGAACCAGCTGCCGCCACACTGGTGACCTGCTCACCTCCGACAGCCGACAACAGGTCTCCAGGGAGAATTCCTGCCTCTTGAGAGGGCGAGTTTGGGGTCACGTAGGCGATGAGGGGCTGGTTGCAATCCATGGGGAGATTGAATTTGGCCTTGCGACGATCATCCGGCGCCACAAGTCCGATCCCGAAAAACGGATATTCTGGTTGTTTCCCCTCCGCGAGAACCTCCACCGTCCTCTTCAGCGACGCGATCGGAAGCGCATAGGTGATGCCGGGCTCCGTGCTGTCGACCACGAGGCCCACCGTCGCGCCGTAGGCGTCGAAGATGGGCCCGCCGGAGCAGCCACGCTCCAGGGTGTGGTCCGTTCGAACAAGATCCCCGAATGCCATCAATCCGATTCCTTCCCGTCCCACGAACGAAATCCTCCCGCGATGAAAAGCCTCGGGCAAGGTATTCCATTTTCAACCAATCGCCGGTAATGGGGAAGCAGATCGCCCACGTCAGGTCCGATTCTCGCGGGGCTCGATCGGAGACCTCCGGCAGTGTGGCTCCTGGGACTTCGGCCTTGATGACTCCGATCCCCGTCAGAATGTCGTAACCGAGGACCTGCGCCGGCAACAAACGGTTGTTGTAGGTGCGCACTTCCAAAGATTCCGCCCGCTCCAGTGAACGGGCTCGTGTGATGAAGAGGCCGGGTTTTAGGAACGGAAAGGCCGTGGCGTATTGCCTGGTTTGCCCAGGGCGAGTGAAGACATTATAGGCATAAAGTTTTTCCAGCACTTTGTTAGGGACCATTCCCCTTATACTTGTGGCCTTTCGAGTGACGACGAGGCCCACTACCGACGCCCCCACTGCTTTCAAGCGCGACGCGGCCTCACTTCCTACCAGAACGCGCAAGTCCCATCCACAGGCTGCGCAGAAGGACCAACCGTTTTCCACCAGGTAGCCGCATCGGGGGCAGACCTTGCCGGCGTCCGCAGTCAGACCACGCTCCTCTTGAGCCATCGCCGGCGTCCAGCAAGCGCTGAACATGAGGACAGCGATCAGGAGGGCGTTGCAAAGCTGCATCGCACTTCGTGGAAACTGATTCTCAAAGAATGATGGCCCAGTCCTCATCCTCAACCATCCAATTGACTCGCTTCCCATCCGACTTCAGGCTCATGGCTACCCCGATGCGGCCTCCCAGATACATCCCCTGAAGACCGTTGCGGAGCTCTTGCAAGGTGCTTACCGGGCGCGGATGCGCTGAGCGATAGGTCTCCTCATACAGAGGGATTTCCGGCCAGTCTTGCGCCGCAAGGACGCTGGTTACCCGATCGCCGTTCTCGAAGCCCCGGGCACGCGCCAGGCTGAAGCGATCGGTGATTCGCAGGACCACGCCATTTGATTTGGAGTCCTCCACGAACTCCGCTTGAAGATAGCGCTCCAGGTCGCGCACCGGATCAATGCGCGGGGCTTCGGGGCGCAAGGCGGTGGTAACCGGCACGCTGAGAGTCTGCCCTTCCCTTTCCAGCAAGATCTTCAGGGAAGCACCCGGGCCCACGCTGGAGATGGCCTCCTGGAATAGATAAGTTTCAGATGCGGCATGCCCGTCGATGCCGAACAGCACGTCTCCGGGCTTGAATCCCGCAAACTCGGCAGGCGAGCCGGGGAGGACCCATTCGACAACCGTGCCTCTACTCCGCTTGATGGAGTATTTTTTTGCGCTCTCCGTGTCCAAAGGATGAACTTGCAATCCAATGAACCCACGCTTGTAGCTCCCCGCCACAAGCAGCCTCTCCACTACGAGTCGTGCCATGCTGGATGGAATCGAGTATCCCTGCGCTTTGAATCCCGAATAGCCCATGTCGCTCACACCCAGAACCAATCCCTGAACGCTTACCAGCGGACCGCCGCTGTTGCCGTGAGTGGAGAACGCGTCGGTGTGAAGAAAACTTTCCACTTGGTTCATCCCCACAGGAGCGCGGACAACACTCGAAATGTTGCCCCGTGTCAGGGACAGCCCAATATTGAGAGGATTTCCCAGAGCCCAAACTTCCTCTCCAAGTTGGACTCTTTCCGAATCACCCCACGAGAGGGCTGGAACATGGCCTCCTTCCATCTTGAGAACAGCCAGGTCGCAAGTCCCGTCCACTCCGACCACCTTGGCCGGAAAACTCTCTCCTTCGATCGTCTCGATGGTTATCTCGGCAGCATTGCCGTAAGGTGCAGCCACGTGGGCATTGGTAACGACGGTGCCAGACGAATCGATCAGAAACCCTGAACCAGCCAGGGACGTTTCCTCCTTGAGCACCGCGAGATACCCCACTCCATCCTTGAGCAAGGCCGGGCGTTTCAAGCTCGTGTTGGTCTTGACTCGGATCCGAACCACGGAACGGGCTGCTTCTTGAACCGCTGCCTGGATTTCTTCCCCCGAATAGGTTTCGGTGGCACGGACAAAGTTCCGAACAAATCGAGAGGCATCGAGGGTGTGAAGGGCCGCTCCGTCTTTGAGGCAAAATCGGCTTCCGGCTTTGTTCTGGGCGCCGCAGATGGGACAGTAGATGGGGGGGGCGTCTGCTACCGTCGGAGCTTCTGTTCGAAGTGAAGGAGACTCCTCACCCTTGATGGGGAGGCCGAGAGCGAGGATCACCATCACCAGAAACACCGCGGTGCGCACGCGGGAGGGGATGGTCAAGGATGGGAAGACCCTCGATGCAGAGTGCTGGCGCCAGACGGTCATAAAACTCCAGTCTTTAGCGATTCTGCCACGCGAGGTGTGCGACCTATTTTACCCATGCGGGGGGTCCTGTCAATGCCAGACGGGTTGGGCTGATGCAGTCGTCGCGTTTTTTGGGTGGACGCGGGGCCGGTCCTGTTTCATAATCCTGGCCGTGAACCGCAGGAGATGTCCCAATAGGCTCCGCCGGAGTTGCGGGAGCGCGCTGCTCTCCGCAGCCGTGGTGTGTGCAGTCTCGATTGGGGCCGGCTGGTGCTCTGAGGCCGCGGCCCGTCCCGCGGGTCCGTGCGCGCCCACCACTGCGCATGAAAGCTCACATACTCCTGATGGCGCCTGCCATCTGCTGAGACCCGGTCAGACGCTTTATGCAATTTCCAAAGCGTACCAGGTGCCGCTGGAGGTCCTGGTCGAGGCGAACACCCTTGCCGATCCCTCCCGAATCCAGGCCGGGCGACTCCTGTTCATTCCGGGAGCCCCGCGTGCCCTGGAAATTCCCGCCTCCTTTCCCGCACATCTGATCTGGCCGCTGAGCGGTGCCATCACATCATCATTCGGCCCGCAGGCGACGCGGGAGCACCACGAAGGCATCGACATCGACGGAGTGGCGGGTCAGGTGGTGCGCGCCGCCGCGGCGGGACGCGTGGTGTGGGCCGGATCGGAGCGCGGCTATGGGAACCTGGTCATCATCGATCACGGCGACGGCTTGAGCACTCTTTACGCTCATGCGAGCCGGCTCCTGGTGGGTCCCGATGAAGTGGTCGAGTCCGGCGAGCCGGTGGCCGAGGTGGGCGACACGGGCAACGCGCGAGGCGCCCATCTGCACTTCGAGGTTCACCGCAACGGTCAGCCGGTGAATCCGCTGCCCATGCTGGGGACCGGCGTCGCCCAGGCCTCGAGCCGGCCCTAAGTCGGCTGCCGGGACCTTACCGTCCCGAGCGACCCGAGGGAGAGATGGCGAGTCAGGAATCCGATCCAACAGAGACTCGACGGGCCGGGGGCGGCTCCGGCCCGACCCTCAGCGTCATCATCCCGTGCTTCAATGAAGAGAAAAACCTGGCGCTTCTGGTCAACCGCACCAACCAGGCCGTGGGAAGCGAGGGAATCCCGGGGGAAATCGTCCTGGTAAACGATGGAAGCCGGGACGGGACCGGGGCGATGATCGACTCGCTCTCCAAGCAATTCCAGAATGTCCGGGCGGTCCATCATCCGGTGAACCGGGGCATCGTGGAAGGCTGGAGGTCGGGCCTGGCCGCTTCCTCAGGCGAGTGGGTTCTGACCACCGACGCGGATCTGCAATATGCTCCCGAGGACATTCCCAGGCTGTATCGGGCCATGGAGGAAGGCTCCTGGGATCTGGTGCAGGGGTGGCGGAAGGACCGGGAAGACCCGAGCCGGACGCGGGAAGTGCTCAGCGTGGGACTTTCCAAGATGTTGCAGTGGATCTTCTCCATGGACTTGCAGGACGTGAAGTCGGGTTTCGTGCTCTACCGCCGTGAGGTCTTCCAGGACATCCTGGATTTCGAGCAGAGATATTTCTCTTTTCAAAGCCTGATCACCGTGGCGGCCCACTTCAAAGGCTACAAGATCCAGCAAGTCCCCATCCTGTTTCACCGGCGGCACGCGGGAGAGTCGTTCATCCAGCGGCCTCTGATCTTCTCCCTGAAAGCCGCCTCGGATCTCCCGAAGGCGTTTTACGAGTACCGGATTCGCAAACGCCGCTGAAACCTTCCTGATGGAGCAACCCTGATGTGTGGCATCGCGGGATTCTGGGGGAACGGTGACATCGAGACCGCCACCGAGATTCTCTTCCACCGGGGGCCGGACGCGTCAGGCACGCTGGCTCTCGGGCCGGTCTCCCTGGGCAACCGGCGCCTCAAGGTCATCGATCTGAAGGGCGGCCAGCAGCCCATGTCCAACGAGGACTCCACGGTGACGCTGGTCTTCAACGGAATGCTCTTCAATTACCGCGAGATCCGGAAGGAGCTGGAGGGGAAGCACTCCTTCAAGTCCAACTCCGACACTGAAGTAATCGTCCATGCCTTCGAGGAATGGGGCGAGAAGTGTCTGGACCGTTTCATCGGCATGTTCGCCTTCGCCCTGTGGGACGGCCGCGAGTTGTTCTTGGCCCGGGATCGGATGGGCGAGAAGCCGCTCTACTACACCACCCCCCGCGGCAAGCTCCGCTTCGCCTTCGCCTCCGAGATCAAGAGCCTGCTGACCCTGGTCGACGCGGAGCCGGAGCTCGGAGACGAGTTCGGCGTCTTCGAGACTTCCGTCGGGGAGAGCACGCTGTTCAAAGGGATCCAGGTGCTGCCCCCGGGCTGCTTCCTGCGATACGACGGGCGGAAGGTCAAGGTGAGCCGCTACTGGGAGATTCCTTCCTTCGATGGTCCTTACGAAAAGGAAGATGTCTACGTGGAGAAGCTGCGGTGGTTGCTGGAGGATGCCGTTCGCCTTCGCTTGCGCAGCGACGTGCCCGTCGGTGTCTTCCTTTCGGGTGGCCTGGATTCGTCGCTGATCGCTTGCCTGGCCCGGCCGCAGGTGGTGTTCACCTGTCGCTACCCCTACGGACCCCGCTACGACGAGTTTGAGCACGCCCAGAGCGTGGCCCGACATGTTGGCGCCAAACACCTGGTGATTCAGCCAGGCGCCGCCGATTTCAAGCGCGACTATCCGCGGATTCTCTGGCACCTGGATCAGCCCATCGCCACGGCCTCCTCGATCGGTGAATTCTCGCTGGCGCGACTCGCGAGCCGGCACGTCAAGGTGGTGCTGGGAGGACAGGGGGCCGACGAGTGCTTCGGGGGTTACGTCCGCTACCTACTCATGAACCTCGAAGCGAGGCTGGGAAGCAGTGAAGAGCTCGTCCATTACCTTCCGCTGGCACGGTTCTTCTGGAAAGACGAGATGTTTTCCGATTATGCCCGCCGCTACTATCAGATCATCCGACGCTCCGGTGGGGACGAGACCGCTGGCCTGGCGAGGGTCCGCAAGGCTTTTGAGGGCCACGCGCACCTCGTCGACCAGATGGGAAGAGCCGACATCGAGCTGTCGCTTCCGAGCCTGATCACCATGAACGATCGGGCCGCGGCGGCGTGGGGCCTGGAAAACCGGACGCCGTTTCTGGATCACCGCATCGTGGAGCTGGCGTTCCGTCTCCCTCCGGAGCTTAAGATCCGGGACATGGAGCAGAAGGTCATTCTCCGCAAGGTGGCGCGGGGGCTGGTGCCCGACTCCGTCATCGACCGCAAGGACAAGAAGGGCCTGATCGTGCCGATCCAGCAATGGCTGGCCAAGGACCTGAACGGCTGGGCCAAGGGACTGGTCTCGTCTTTCAAGCGCCGCGCGCTCTATCGGCAGCTGCCCCGCGAAGGGGCGGCGCGTGGAGAGTTCGATCGAAGGCTCTACACGCTGCTCTCCCTGGAGCTGTGGCACCGTAATGTCTTGTCGATCCCCCGCAGCAAAAGACTGACGGTGGCCGACCGGCTGCGCTTTCGCAGACGCGTGCCGGGCCGCGGAGCCTTGACCGTGGAAGCTCCACCGCCCCGTAAGCGCCTGCTCTCGATGGCCGGCCCCAGGGCTTGACCGGAGTGGTCGCCCAACAACCCGGTTTGCAACGTCCCTTGTCGCCGCCGCTCGCGGCAATGTTTCTGACCGGGCTCTGCGCCTGGCTCTTCCTGCTGCATCTGGGCACTCTGCCCTTCCTGGGAAAAGACGAGCCGAAAAACGCCGAAGCGGCCCGGGAGATGCTGGCCCGCAATGATTACGTCACGCCTACGCTGGGTGAAGAGCCGTGGTTCGACAAGCCCATTCTGTATTACTGGGGAACTCTGCTTTTTTTCCGTCTCCTGGGTCCAGGCGAGCTGGCGGCGCGATTGCCGTGCGCCTTGCTCGGGATTGCGGGAGTCCTGCTGACCTGGGACTTTGCCAGGAGGATTCTCGACCAGCGCGCGGCCCTGCGTGCCGGAATCATTCTCGCCACTTCGCTGGAGTACTTCTGGTATTCGCGCACGGCCGTCACGGACCTGCCGCTGACCTTCTGCGTGACCCTTTCCCTGGTGGCGCTTTACCGGGCTGTGGAGCGCTGGGGCCCGGCTCGAGTCTGGTATCCCGTCGCCTTCGCGGCCGCGGGCGGCGCCGCCCTGGCCAAAGGACCTGTGGGTGTCGTGCTCCCCTGCCTGGTGGCAGGCGCCTACCTGATCCTCACGGGAAGAATTCGCGAGCTGGCCCGGATTCCCTGGGTGACGAGTCTGCTTTCCTTCGCACTGGTGGCGGCCCCCTGGTATCTGGTGGTGTCGCTCCGCCATGGACACCTGTTCTGGAACGACTTCATCATCAACCGCAACCTGCAACGCTACACCTCCACGATTCACCGGCACCCGGGTCCGCTCTATTACTACGTCCCGATTCTGGTGATCGGACTGTTCCCCTGGGGTGCGCTGTTCCCCTTCGCCGTGGCTGATGGCGTCGCCTCCGGCGTGCGCACCCTAAAGCAGGAAAACCGGCGGACGGGATTCCTGCTCTGCTGGATTCTCCTGCCGCTGGCCTTCTTCTCCTTCGCCGGATCCAAGCTTCCCTCCTACCTTCTTCCCTGCTTTCCCGCCATGGCCATTCTGACCGCTGAAGCCTGGGGGAAGGTGTTGGAGGATCCTCGAGCTCCCCGCCGGCGCTTCTGGGGCACCGTCTGCCTGCTTGCACTGTTTCCAGTGCTCGCCGGGGCCATCTACGCCTGGTGCCGCAGCGAGGCGCCAGGACAAATTCGCGCTCAGGCCCCGCTGGCCCTGTGCCTGGCCGGCACGGCTGCGGCCCTGGCGGCCCTGGCGCTCGCGAGACGGCATCGCCTGCTGTTTCCGTGCTGTGCAATGGGAACGGTGGTTTCGCTCACCGCCCTGGTGATTTTCAGCCTGGGAAATGTGCGCGAACAGGCCTCCCTGACCCGCATCGCCGGCGTAGGAGTTCGGCTGGCCAAGGAAGGGAAAACCGTGGTGGCGTATCGAAATTTCCACAACTATCTTTACTTCTACACGGAGAACCGGGTCCCGTGGGTGAAGCGCCTGCCGCAGCTGGAGCAATTGTTGGACGAACAGGGTAGTGTTTACTGCTTTCTGGAGAAGGCCGGACTGAAGGAGCTGTCGCAAACCTCCCTTCAGGTGGAGCCGGTGGATCGGCAGTACACGGTTGTCCTGGCGCGCGTGAGCCGCCCTGCCTCCCCCGGCGCGGTACCCGAGGGAAGCGTACCCATGCAAGTTTCTGGCGAGGAAAGGCCGTGACCACGAAACAGCGCTGGACGAGCCAGGAAGCTCCGCGGCTGCGTCGGGCACTGCGAAGCTTGCTGGGGGAACCGCTTCCCCCCGCCCCGCTGCGCCCGCAGTTGCACCGACGTGAGGAGCGGCTCGGCTTCACCATCGAGCAGGTGTCTTTCGTCAGCGGCAAGGGCCTGCGGGTCCCTGCCCTGTTTCTGCTCCCTCATGTGCCCGGGAAGAAGCCGGCACTCCTCTATTGCCACAATCACTCCCACGACTATGCCTGGGGCAAGGGGGAGATCCTGGAGGGCAAGGGGCGAATGCCGCCCATCGGCCCCATCCTGGCCCGGGCCGGGTACTGCGTGCTGGCCATCGACGCCTGGTGCTTCGGCGAGCGGCGGGCCGACGAGAGCGCCACCGCGAAGACCTTCCTGCTGCAAGGCAAGACCCTTTGGGGGATGATGCTCGCTGACGAGCGGGCCGCGCTCGACTACCTGGAGATGCGGCGTGAGGTGGACCCTCGCCGCATCGGTTGTTTCGGCTTTTCCATGGGAAGCACGAAAGCCTGGTGGCTGGCGGCCCTCGATGCGCGAATCCGCGCCGTGGTGGGGGCTTGCGGCCTCACAACCTACCGGGCCCTCATTGAGGCCGGCGCTTTGAACCGGCATGGAATCTACTTTTACGTTCCCCGGATCCTGCAGCTGGCTGAGGTCTACGACATCGTCTCACTGATTGCCCCGAGGCCGTTTTTGAGCCTGAGCGGGGAGGAGGACGGCGCCTCGCCGCTCGAAGGGGTACGGGAGGTTCACCGGAAATCAGGGCAGATTTACAAGCTGCTCGGCGAGCGACGAAATCTCTCCGCACGCTTCTTCCCTGCAGCGCACGAGTTCACCGACGCCATGCTGCAGGAGACCCTGACCTGGTTCGAGCGGCATCTGCGCCCTTCGCCGTTCGTTGCGCCTTGAAGCCTGCTTGTCCGTTGGCCATTTCGAGAAACGCGACCCCGCCGGAGCGACCATGAACCGAATTCTCCTTTTCGTCTTCCTGTTACTGATGATTCCTGCCGGCTTGCTGGCTGTGGATCCAGCTCCTCCCCCCGCCGCTCCAGCCGCTCCGGCCCCGACCGCGGGAGACCGCCTGGTCCTCACCCGGCTCGGGGAGGCACTCGTGTTGTCCCGGGCCACCGCCGGAAAAATCTGGCCCGGCTGGGGGCTGGAAAAGACTCCCGTGATCGTTTACGAGGCCGGCCGCGTGGCCTATCTGGTGAACCACCCTGCCCCACCCGCCGATTTCACCCGCCTCGAGGGCAAGTTTCCGCTCCTCGGGAGCGTCTACGCCCGGTTCGGCAGAGACCCGCGCTTTTCCGCCAACACCAGCATCGACCTGGGAGGAATCCCCACCGCCTGTATCGGTTACTCCACCGCAGCTTCGGAGGTTGAAACTCCTTCCCTGCGGTTCATCGCGCTGGTTTACCACGAAGCTTTTCATGCCTATCAATCGCGGGCTGGAAAAGCGGGAAAGGGCGCTGTGGAAGCCACCCTCATGCGCTACCCCGATCTGAATGCCGAAAACCTGGCCCTGGCTCAGCTCGAGCAGATGACTCTGTTTCAAATGATTCGGTTCGAGGAGGCTCCCGACCAGGAGCGGGTGAGGGGATTCCTGGCGCTGCGACAGGCACGCCTGAAGGCCATCGGGTCTGATGCCCTCAGGGCGGACCGGGGAATCGAATACCAGGAGGGAATCCCCACCTATCTGGAAGTGCGACTCCTGGACGACGCACGCAAGGCGGCAGCCTCCTCGCCGGGGCTGGGCTCGGACGATCCCTACGCTCTCGGATTCTCCGTTGGCCCGGAGCTGCGAACCGGGGATTATTTTCTCCGCCTGCTCCGCTTCTCCTCGGACGCCTCCACGACACGAAATCGCGCCTACGCAACCGGCATGGCACAGGCGCTGCTGCTGGATCGCCTCGGAGTGGACTGGAAGACCGCCGCCCTCACGTCCGACAAGTATCTGGATGAGATCCTTGCGGAGGCGGTCCCGCTCTCCGCAGGGGCCGCCACAACGTCCCTGGCGGCGGTCAAGAAGGAATACCGCTACGAGGAGCTCCTCCGCCTGGTTCAGGAGCGGGTGGGAAGGCTGAGCCAGGAGCGCAAGGCTGCGGGGGAGGCCTTTCTGCGCCAGCCAGGAACTCAAATCGTGATCCGCTTCCCCGACTCTCCCGTGGAGCTTCGCGCTTTCGATCCCATGAACATCCAACCGGTGGATCGCTCACGGGCTATTCACCGGCGGATGCTGCGGGTGTCCTTCGGTGAGAGCTTTTTCTCCGCGGGCAACATGCCGGTCCTGGTGGACCTGGGAGAGGGCCCGTTCGACATCCGCGGCGCCACTTTTTTCTTCCCGAAGGAGGAGCTGGAAATCGATGCCGATTTCACCCCGGTGCCTCTCGAAGCCGGCACGCGGGAATTCCGCAACTCATTCAAGCTCTCCGCCGACGGGGTGTCGCTCCAGGCCATCGCCGGGACGGTCAACGTTTCGGCGGATGGAGCCCGGGTGGAGATCACCCTGAAACGGTGACGAGTATCGGGAGCCCATCCAACGGGACCAGACAGGCTAGAATGAAGGCATGAGGTTTCGTTCTTCCGTCTGCAGCCTTGTCGGCCTGCCCCTGCTCATGCTTCTCACCGGAGAGGCCAGCGCCTCCGGGTATGCCTTCTACCGGCTGGTCCTTTGGGGTGAAGAAGGCGAGCTTCCGCCCCGCTTCCAGCAAAACTCAGAGTCGGGAAAGTTTCTGTTGCTCTTCCCCGGCCCGGCGCCCGAGAGCGGCTGGGATCCGGTGCCGGCCCGCTGCTTCGAAGTGCATGGCGGGGCATTCTTGCCGGCGGCCTCCGTGCCAATCCTCCGTCCCCGGGACCCTGACCCGGATTGGGATGCCGTCGCCCTGGAAACCTCCCTGGACGTGAATCGGGACGGGCAGGCCGAGGTGGTCACCGCTCGCACGGTCGCAATTCCGGATCATCACGATCCGGCCGCAAGCGAGCAGCGCGTCCTGGTGGACATCCTCGAGGGTGAGCGCGTGCTGTTCAGCGACATTATTGCCGGCCCGCAGTCGAGCTCGGTCAGCGTTCATTCCGTGGCGACCACGGATTTCACCGGGGAAGGGTACCCGGATTTCGTCGTGTTTCTGCAGACCGACGGGCGCACCGGAGCCGCCTTCTACAGTCAGAGGCCGCTGCGCTCACCCGCAGGCAACACCCGGCGCATCGATGGATCCTCCACCGATTTTCGCTCCGACGCCTACGGGATTTTCGATCTCAGCCGAACTCCCAAGGACTTCTTCTCCCGCCTTCCCTCCGCTGCCCGTACCAATGCCCCGGAATGCCCGCAGACCCGGGGGACGGAAGGTGATGGCCTGGTTCATTGTCGGTACGAATTCAATTCGCCCTACCTGGGGTGGATTGCCCAGTTCCACGTGGCTTTCGTTCCGTTCCGAAGCCTGAAATCCTTTGATCTCTACTTTCCGGCCCAGAGCCGGCCGCATACGCCCGAGCAGGCCCTGGCCTTCCTGGTCCCCGTCTTCGGTGGCGAGTACCGGCCCGGGTCGGAGCCGCGGCGGACAGGAGGAAAAGATCTCACCTGGCAATGGAAAGGGAAGGGATCGACGGCCACCCTGATGGCGGTGGAGAGCCAAGGGAAGCCTAGGTGCACCGTATTGCGCCTGGAACGGCGTTAGCCGTTGTTCCTGGTTGTTGCGGCGGACCCCGCGGGGAGGAGCTAGACCCGTCGGTTCGCGCCCAACGCATCCAGGAGGCGCTGGTGGATTCCGCCAAACGACCCGTTGGACATGATGAGGACCACGTCGCCATCGCGGGATTCACGCGCCACGGTATCCACGATGGCGCCGACGTCGGGGACATACCGCGCGGACAGGCCGCGATGCTTGAGATCCTCGACGAGACCTTCGGCTGAAAAGCGATCTCCCTGTGGCGCCCGTTCCGGGTGATCGACCGAGGCGACGATGACTTCGTCGGCCTGATCAAAGGCTTCAGCGTACTCGGACTGGAAAATGGCCCGGCGGGTGGTGTTCGTCCGTGGCTCGAACACCGCCCAGAGCCGGTTGCCCGCGAATTGCTCCGCCAGGGCCGCGATGGTGCCCCGCACCGCCGTGGGGTGATGGGCGAAATCGTCCACCACGGTCACACCTCTTTCCACGCCCCGGATCTCCTGCCGCCTCCTGACACCCGGGAAGGAAGCCAGCCCCTTGCCGATCTCCTCGGGCTGCAATCCCAGATGAAAGCCTGCAGCCGTCACGGCCAGGATATTCTGGAGATTATGGTTGCCGGTGAGGGGTGAGGAGTAGGAAGCGAAGCGCTCGTTGCCGCGAAACACGTCGAAGAGAATCCCCTGCGGGGTGGCCTTTCGAGTACGCCCCACCCAGATGGCCTTTTCCTTGACGCCGTAATCGACGCGCCGTGCCCGGCAGGCTTGCGACAGGGATCGCACCAGGGGATCATCGGCGCAGTAAATCAGTGTGCCGTCCTCCGGAAGGAGGGCGAGAAACGCGGCAAAGGCCTGCTTCACCGCCTCCAGGTCTTTGAACATCTCGGCATGATCGAATTCGACGCTGGTGAGCAATGCCGTCCGGGGGCGGTAGTGGAGGAACTTGGAGCCCTTGTCGAAATAGGCAGACTCGTATTCGTCTCCTTCGATGACGAAGTGCTCTCCCTTCCCCAGATGAAAGCTGAGCTCCTGTCCTTTAAGCACGCCTCCCACGAGCCACGAAGGATCCCGTCCCGCTTCGCGCAGCACCCAGGCCATGATGGCGGAAGTCGTGGTCTTGCCATGAGTCCCCGCGATGACCACGGAGTGACGATCGCGCAGGAAAAACTCCTCCACCGCCTGGGGGAAACTGAGATACGGAAGCGACCTCCGGACAGCCTCCTCTGCCTCCGGGTTCGTCCGGGTGGCGATGTTTCCGACGACGACCAGCTCCGGGCCCCAGTCCAGATTCGCGGCGCGATAGCCGGACATGAGCCGGATCCCCTGGCGCTCCAGCATCGTGGAAATGGGTGGATAGACGTTTTCATCGGAGCCGCGAACCTCGTGCCCGGCTTCGACGAGCAGCCCCGCCAGCGAGCCCATGCCGGTCCCACAGATCCCGATGAGGTGAATCCTGCGCTGAGCCATCGTCTTCATCATGCTCCCAGGCTCAGCGCCTTGCTGACGAGATGTCCCAGGCGGGTCCCCTTTCTGAGCGATCGCCGGGGCTGGCCACGGGTCAGCACCACGATGGCCGCATCCGCCAGGAAGGAGTCGCCTCCGCGTTTGAGCGGTTTGCGGCAGATGCGATCGATGATTTCGATCGAGGATGGCCCCAGCTCGTCCAGCGCCTTGCGAAATTCATCTCTTCCATAGGCGATCCAGTAAATCTTTGCCGGATCCGGGTTGTCGCCCTCGGGCAGATCTCCATAGGTCCTGCCCTCGGTCAGGTTGACACGCAGAAACACCCGGCCTCCCGACGGATTGCAGACACGAAACAGCTCATGCAGGGCCTTCGTGTAGTGCGGGATGTGCATGAGCACGTCACAATTCACCACGGTGTCGAAGCGACCCGAGGGGAAAGGCAGTGAGTAGATAAGAGCCTGGGAAAGATGGTCGGCTGCCAAGGAGGAGTATCGGGAGCGGCATTGGGCCAGCATCTGGGATGATTGGTCCACCAGGTACGTGTGCTTTGGCCCGACCGTCTCCAGGTAGACCGGGACGTAGAATCCCGGCCCGCACCCCACGTCCACCAGGTCTTCTCCGGGTATCAGGTTTTTCCGGAGAAGGAGGGACATGCGATAGCGCTCGTTGCTCCAGCGCCGGCGCCCGCGCCGGGACTCCCAGGTTTCTCCCAGATCCTTGGCAACCCCCGCCTCCTCCCATTGCCCGACCTGGATTACGCCCTCCGACCCGTCGGCCAGCGGCCTTTTCGGCGACTCTTTCTCACTCACGCTCGGTCTCCCCTGCTCATCTTCTTGCGCACCGGCGCCTTCGGCATCCTGGCACGAGAAGCGCGAAATCGTATATCACGAGCCGGTCACTCGGTCAAAACTTCCAGGGTGCGTGACTCGGGACCCTCTCGGGTCGAGAGGCGAGATTCTCCGCTGCGGAGGGTCGTGGCAAGATTTCGTGAGGGTTGAATGGAAATAGCGGCGAAGCGGTGATGCTGGAGACGGATTCCGATCTGGAGTCGGGATTGCTGGAAGGCTTGCCGTGCTCGCGTCTAGGGAGTCGCCTCTTCGACGCTCAGGTTTTCCTTGGTGACGAGCGCGACCTGCTCCACGCCGGCCTGCCGAACCATATCCATCAGCTGGACGACGTAACCGTAGTCGAGCTCTCCCGCGGCCTGGACGAACACCACTTTTTGTTTGCGTCCGGTGATGGCCTTGGTGACCTCCTCGACCAGGTTGTTGCGGTTGACCTCATCCTTGTTCAGGAACATCGTGGAGTCTGCCTTGACCGTGAGAATCAGCTGGATGCTGCTCGGGTCGACGATGACCTCGGCTTGTGTCTCTTTGGGGATTTCCATATCGAATCCCTTCTGGAGCAGAGGAGTCACCACCATGAAGATGATGAGCAGCACCAGGACAACGTCCACGAGCGGCGTGACGTTGATCTCGGACTTGACTCCGCTGCCGCTCCCGCCGCCCATTCCCATGTTGCGAAGTCTCCCCTCAGTGCTTCAGTGTTTGACAGCCTTGGTCTCGGATTCCGACTTGGGCTCCGTGAGCAGCCCCACGCGCTCGAATCCCGCCTGATTCACCATCATCATGACTTCTTTCACGTCGCCGTACTTCAGGAATTTATCGGCCTTGACATAGATGGTTTTCTCGGGGCTGCGGTCGTGGATCTCCTGCATAGCCGCCAGAAAATTGTCCTTGGGAACCTGGTCCTTCTCGATGTAGATCCGGTTCTCCTTGCTGACGGACACGGTGAGCGTGTTGCCGCTATCGGGCTTTTTCTCCGCCGCGGTTGCCGGAGGCAGGGAGATGTTCACGCCTTTCTGGAGCATCGGCGTGACCACCATGAAGATGATGAGCAGCACCAGGCAGACGTCGACCAGAGGGGTGACATTGATGTCCGACTTGACGTCGCCGGCGCCCTGGTTACCGGCCTGCATGGGCTCCCATTCCCTGGCCGCGCACCGGCACATTCTGCTTCTTGATGAAGAAATCGACCATCTCTGAGGAGGAGTTGTTCATTTCCAGCACGAAATAGTCCACCCGGCCGGTGAACACGTTGAAAATCCAGACCGCGGGGATGGCGACGAACAGGCCGAACGCGGTGGTGATCAAGGCTTCCGAGATACCGGCGGAAACCGATGCCAGACCGCCGGATCCAGAGGAAGCCATCGCCTGGAAGGCGTGGATGATGCCGTAAACCGTACCGAACAGTCCGATAAAGGGAGCAGTCGTCCCGATGGTGGCGAGCGAGGATATTCCCTTCTTCAGCTCAGTGCTCACCAGGATGGACTCGCGATCCATGGCCCTGCGGATCGCATCCAGCATCAACCCGCCCTCAATGCCGTCGTCGGATTCCGACTGCATTTCCTGGAGGCCCGCGGCGATGACCCGGGACAGATGGCTCTTGCGGTACTTCTTGGCCAGCTCCACCGCTTCACGCAGCTTGTTGTTCTTCAGGCACTGCGTGGCCAGGGGCAGGAAGTCGATGGACTGCTTTCGCGCTGCCCGGTATAGGATCACGCGGTCGAAGGTGACCTTGATGGTCCAGATCGACATCAGGGCCAGAATGAGGCCCACTGTCTTGGCCTCCCAGCCCATGTTGTTCCAAATCTGTACTAATCCGAATTCCATGTTGATTTGCCTCCTGATTTGCCCAGGGGATGTCGGGCCTACGAGCTAAGGTAAAAGTCTACAATGATGGTGAAGTACACGTCCACGGGCTTTCCGTTCTGCAATCCCGGCTTGTAGCGCCACTGCTTCACCGCACTAATGGCGGCTTCGTCGAATCCCAGCTTCGCGCCGGGGTTCTTCAGCACGGTGATCTCCCCCACCGTGCCATCCTTGTGGACCACCGCCTGGAGGATGACCTGCCCCTGAACCTTGGCTCGGCGCGCCAGTTCGGGATAAACAGGGAGCTTCTTGCTGGATGCGATCAGCTCCGGGTTGGTGACTCCTCCGAACCCTGCATACAAGGGTTGATCGAGCATTCCCCCCGGCACGCCGCCCGGCACGCCGCCCAGTACGCCGCCGATGACTCCACCGATCACGCCACCCACCACGCCACCGACCACTCCCCCTTCGACCCCGCCTTCCACGCCCCCCTCAACGCCTTCGTCCTCTTCTTCTTCGGAGGGGGTCTCCACCGGCTTCGGAACCTCCTTCGGAACCTCCTTGGGCTGGACGATTTCAGTCGGGATGATCGGCTTGATCTCTTCGATTTTCGGAGTTTCCTTGGGCTTCACTCCCCCACGCTTGGGCGGTGGGGGCGGTGGAGGGGGAGGGGGAGGCGGCGGAGCCGCCATGAAAGTCACGACGATGGGGGGCTCCGGAATGCTCCCCACCGTCAAGAAGGAGGCGAAGATCACACCACCCAGAGCGAGTGCGTGGAGAGCGATGGAAACGGGCATGAAATACCACCGATTGCCCCCTCGCCGCTCCTTGGTGGAGAACACCATCTGATCAAACAACGGACTTCACCTCCGTCAACAGCGCACTCACCCTCAAGCTCCCTTTTTCATCTGCTCGTTGCGCAGCTGTATAGCCTTCTTTTGATTGGCGTCGGCTTCCTGGATATCCTTCATCGCCTGTTCCGGCTCCGTCTCCGTAAGGGCCTTCTGCCTGTAGAGAAGATTAATGTAACTGTAGGCCTCGAAGTAGTCCGGGCGTAATTGCACAGCCGTCTTCAGCGCCTCCATCCCGTCGTCGATGAGCGCGCGGCGCTCGTCCACGGTCAACTCCTGATTCTTGAAGGCCCGTTCCCAACAGAGGACGCCCAGGGAATACCAAGCCTCAGGATTCTTAGCGTCGGCCTCGGCCCTCGCATGGAACCACTTCCGGGCTTCCTCGAAGTTGTTTGCCTTGGCGTAGATCATTCCGATGGTCTGAAGATACTTGCTGTTCTTGGGGTCCTTCTTGAGCTTTTCCTGGTAAAAGTTCACCGCCTCCTCGTAGCGCGCCGTCTTCATGTACGCATCCATGAGGAGATCCTCCGTTCGCTCGTCAGTCGGCACGAACTGGAGGTATCGTCTGAGCTTGATGATCGCCTGGGTGGAGTATTGGATGTCTTTCTGGTGCAGGGAGCCGGGCTGGTAGAGCGCCAGGTAGCAGAGACCGGCATTGCGGTAAGCATCGGCCCACCAGGGATCGATGGCGATCACCTGGTCGTATTTCAGAATGGCCTCATTGTACTTCTCGGCGCGGTACAGATCATTGGCGGCTCTCATGGTCATCCGCGCCTTCAACTTCTGGCAGCCGGAGCTTGAGATCAAGAGCGCCGCCAGAAAGGCGACCCAAAACGCTTTCTTCAACGATGCTCCCCCTGGCGTCCCGGGTAAACTCGACCCAGTTTTCTAATCTCTTTGGAGGCACCTGGAATGGACAAGCCTGCCGGCCGGACCCCCTTGCTTCCCCCCGGCACTTCTCATTCAGAAGCAGGTCCTTGATGCGTGCCTCATCATACCCCCAAATCGCCGGTTCGGGCACTCATCTCAAGACTTGCGCTGCAGGCAAACCGCTGGACGGCACCGTGAAGCACGGACAAAACAACCCTCTTCGAGGGTGGGAAATCACCCAAGTCGTAGAGGGTCAAGTAGCCGATTCCCTTTGAACCGGCGAACTTTAAGCCGTTCCTTTGGTTCATGTCAACGGTTTTTTTCGCCCCGCCCCGGCACTCGCCGGGACGGGGCAAAAACGGGGGGGGTAGATGCGGTTCTGCTTAGCTGATCAGGAGATCTTGTCGTCGCTGGGCCAGGGTCAATCGGAGCTTACCGAGAGCATCGCGTTCCAGCTGCCGGACCCTCTCCTTGCTGAGCTTCAGAATGTGCGCGATGGCACCGAGCGTCATCTCGACGTCGTCGACGATGCCGAACCTGCGCTCAAGGATGTACCGCTCGCGTGAAGGCAGACCTCGGAGGGCACCCTTAAGAACCTCAAGAGTTTCCTTGCGAATTACCGATTGCTCATGTTTCAGGGATTCCGGATCAGATATGAGCGCTTCGAGTCGAGTATCTTCGTCTGGATTGATGAACTCGTCGTACGAGGTAGCGTAAGGAAGAAGCGATTTCCACATGGGTTGCACCTCCCGTCCGGACGGAACAGCAAATTGGCTGCCAGAACGGTTCATTCCCACCAGAAGGATCGCAATCCCGCGCGACTTCGGCTCAGCATTCGCAGAAGGGTCCGCTAATTTGTTCATGGTCAATGACTTGGAAACAGCACCGGCGCGCAGGCGAAGAAAGAAGCCTTGCGGACGAATCGGTGCTGGCTGGGAGTGCTCGTTGAGAACTGCCCCTCTAGGGGGTCAGAATGGCGCGTTAGGAGGAGACTTGGAACGGTTTGGCGGGGTAGAGGAATCTCGCGGTCGTCGTGACGCGAGACGCTGGGTCCGCCAGCGGGAAAAACGCTCCAGGAGGTTCTTGGCCCAGGGAAGGTCAGTGCTGAGGAGCGCAAGTCCGGAGGCGATGAAGACCAGCCCCTGTAGCACCGGGAGGAACAGCCCGATGATCCCCAGCACGAGCAAAGCCCATCCGGCTGACAGACGAACTAGGCGCCAGACCAGCTTTCGAGTACTTGCCTTTTCCTTTGGGGAGCCGTCTGCCGGCGATCTGGTGGTCATCCTCGCCGGGGAGGATCGAAACCGCGGGTAGCCTCGCTACCGAGGTTTCCTTGAAAAATCAATCGTGCATCCCCCTCGAGCACAATGTTCGAGTACGCTCCGGAGGCGCCTTTGAATTGCACGGAAAGCGTCACACCGGAGCGCGTCCAGCACGCCACGGGGGAACGGGTCAGCCCCAGGGAGGCGCTCGCAAGAACCGCCGCCACACATCCGGTGCCGCAGGAAAGCGTTTCCCCCTCGACTCCGCGCTCATAAGTCCGAATTGCGAGCGTATGCTCGTCGACGACCATCGCAAAATTAACATTCGTGCCCTCCGGCCCGAATTCAGGGTGGTAGCGGATTTTCCTTCCCAGATCCTGGATGGAAACGGAGTGGGGGGTGTCCCGAAACACGACGGCATGTGGCACCCCCGTGTCGATCGAGGCCACTTCAAGCTGCGCTTCATCAACTGAAATGCTCAGCCCGGTCCTGAGGCGCTGCGCCGGGGGCATAGTGAACTGGACTCGCTCGCCTTCGACGACCGCATCGTGCACCATCTTGATCGTCTCAACCCGCATTCTCGGCCCCACCAGCCCCATCAAATACGCCAGGCGGGAGACGCATCGTCCGCCATTGCCGCAAAAGGTCGTCAGGCCGTCGGGATTGAAGAAGGTCGCCCTCAGATCGGCAATGCGGGAAGGCTCGATGAGGATGACCCCGTCCGCACCGACGGAAAGAGCACGGACGGAAATTCTTCTAACCAGCTCCGAAGCGGCCTCCGGGCGGACCACCGTGGAGCGGTTATCGATAACGATGAAATCGTTACCACCCCCGGACATCTTGAAGAATTCCAAGGCCTTCTCCTCAGGGCTTACCGGGCTTACTGGGCTTTCCTGCAGGCGCCGACGGGATCACGGGCGGGAGCCGATCGCCTCGAATGTCCGATCGGCTGCTCTCGTTGGGTGGCTCGGCGCCGTCCACCGCCGTGAGGCAGTAATAGTACCTGACCCCGGGTTTTACCGCCTGGTCCACATAACTCGACTCGGTCGAAGCCACCGTCCCGATTTCCACAAATTCGCCCGTTTCGGACTCGGATCGGTAGACCTTGTACTTCGCGAGGTCCGTCTCATCGTTGGGAAACCAGAAGAGCTTCAGTACTCCTGCCTCCGCCGATACTGCGAGACCTGTAGGCGCCGCAGGGGCGTATACGTCCCGAGGGTCGACTTCCAAGGGGGAGGAGTTCACGCTCTCGCGGCTGGAGGCTCCGGAAACAAGCACTGATCGCACCACATAAGAGTAGTGCGTCCCGAACGTGAAACTGGTCTCCTCAAAGAAAAGCGTATTGAGGGGACGATCGTTACGCGGAGGATCCTGGTAGAGGCCCGCAACTTCGGAACGATAGACATTATAGAGAGGTGCCTCCCCCTCCACCTGAGCGGGGGGAGATTCCCAGGACAGTCGAATGCTCTTTTCGGACAATTCCGCCTTGAGATTGACCGGCGGCTGGGGGGGCGGCAGGACCCTGATCGCGGCAAATGGGGAGAGTGGCGAGGAGCGGTTTTCTGCGTCGACGGCGGTCAACGCGTAGGTGAGATCCTTTCCTCCCTGCGGAATGGGCCCATCCAGGGGTTTCTGGTCCAGAATGGTCAATCGCCTCCCGGATCTTACAGCAGCCAGCGCTTCCCCCGTGAGACTGGCCACGCGTCGTGAGTCCTTGGTGAACTGTCTCATGGCGCTTCGCTGGAAGGACTTGCTGGCAGCTCCCGCCCCGCCAACCAGCCCCCCGCGGTCCAGGCGAAAGACCCGTACTTCCGTAATCGGCGTGAGGGGCCCCCCGTCCTGGCTGTGCTCGGGAAGCAGCCCCACCAACAGCACATTATTGCCCTCCTGCCTGGCTGAGACGCTGGTAACCCGATCCGGTCCCCGTTTCAAGGGTGGCAGTGGGGGACCTTTTTTCCCGCATCCGACACCTAGC
>Ga0070699_100000043_pt1 | contig 127213 bp, 119 predicted proteins | sample KBSK1503metaG_FD_65473 | JGI IMG/M metagenome (GOLD analysis project Ga0070699, IMG submission 65473) | Corn, switchgrass and miscanthus rhizosphere microbial communities from Kellogg Biological Station, Michigan, USA - KBS K1-50-3 metaG | ecosystem: Host-associated > Plants > Roots >... | reverse complement strand
ACCTGCTGGGCGGCGCTGACCAGCGCCGACTCCACCTGGACCGGATCCAGCTTGGTCTTGGTCACCTCCTCCATGGCCCGGCAGATGACCGACACCTGCTGCCAGTTGATCTGGCCCTGCCGCAGCGCTGCGAAGGTGCGCGGCAGGCGCTCGAGCTGGCGGGCGGTGCGGATCTGGGAGTAGGCGGCGTTGTGGGTCAGGTGCAGCTTGTCCTGCAGCCAACTGGAGCAGTTGGAGGAGAGATTGGGCGGCGCCTCCCGCTCACGGCGATCGAGCGCAGCCAACCAGCGCGCGCTCATGGCCTCCGCAGCACGCTGCACGCCGCTGAACCAGGCAATGTCACCGCGCAGGGAGTCTGCTGACAGCTCATCCGGGCCGTCGGCGTCGACCTGGTCCAGGGCCACGTAGACGTTGGAGAAGGGCGGAAAGCAGTGGGCGTCAGGCTCGGGTGGGAGGACCGATGTGACCGGCTCCTGCAGCGCCATCGAACTCATGTTCGTATCGTAGCACTTTCCAAAGGCCGAGTCTATGTCTACGCCCTCTTAACAGGAGCTGCAGGCGGTCGCCGTGCGCTTGACCACCTGAGCTGACCAATGCCTCGCCCGGAACATCCTGTACAGACGCGAATGCACCCGCATAGCTAGCTAGCCCGCCCACCGCCGGTCACGTCCGGGCTCAGGCATAACGGGCAGCAGGAGCCATCGGGATGCGCGCCAGCAGCGTTGCTCCCGGCCTGGGCTCGACCGCCCCTCCCAGTGCCTCAATCCGGTCCGTGACGTCGCATAGACCCGTCGGGCTGGGTGCGGGCACTGTCAGCTCCAGCCATCCGGCAGCTGCGACCAGCCGGATCGTGGAAGGGGTCTCCGAGCCGGGCCTGGCTGCGCGTAGTCGCGCCAGCGGAAGAGCATTGCCGCGAGCATCCCGGCCCACATCAGGATGTCCACCGTCCCCGACTGCGCTGCCGTGTGTGGAAGCAGTCCCGCCAGCGACGCGGCGGCGGCCACCACGGTTGAAGCGGACATGCCGGCCGACATCTCCACCGTGTGCCTCCAGGTGTGCCGGCGAATGGAAGGGCAGCTACCGGCTGGAAGGCGAGCCTCGCTGAGCAGCGCACGCGATGTGGCCTCGATCCCCAGCGCCCACTCGGTCCCGTTGGCGCCTGCTCGCTCGGAGAGGGGCTCCAGCGCGGCGGCGGCGACCTCCCACTGGCCACTTCGCGCGGCTGCCTCGATGTACTCCCGCAGCACCAGCTGCGACAGGAAGAACGCATCGTGCGCGACCGCCCACGGCGCGGGAGTGAGAGCCTCCTGGTATCGCCCGAAGCCCATTTGACAAGGACGATGAACCCGGAACTCTGCCATCGTGATCGCGATGCCCTCGCCGCGGGCCGCCGCCTCCCGACGGCTCCATTCGACCAGCTCCAACACGACGTCCTCGCGGCCGGGGAACGAGGCCAGCCGGAGGGAGACTCCGTCCGCCCGTGGGATGCCCGACTCCTCGGTGATTGCCCGCGCCTCCTCGGTCAGAGCCGCCGCGGCGGCGAGCTCGCCAGCCCACAGGTGGAATGCGGCGAATGAGTTGAGCGCGCTCGGCATGACCGTGAGTGCGCCCGTGTCGCGAGCGAAGGCGACCTGGCGGGCGGCCAGCTCGTGCCACGCGTCGTCGTCCCAGAGGTCGATCGCGAGCCGCAGCGACCGAACATCTCCGCCCGTGGTCGCGCTCTCGCGTCGAAAGGCCGCCGGCGCTCGGTTCAGCAGGGGAGCCGCCGCCATATAGCCCTGGGTGAACCGCACCACCAGACCATCGAAGAGCACGTCGGTGGCCTGCGGCGCCGTGGTCGGCGCCGGCGCGGCACGCGATGCCTCGGCCATCTTGGGCAGGCCGTCCTCACCGCCGAATCGCGGCAGAGAGCGCCTCCAGGTACGTGTCGCGCGAGAGGCTCGCGTCGATGGGCTCGAGCTGCCCGGCAGCCCTGAGGAGCAGAGGCGGGGCGTCACTGCCCCTTCGCAGAGCGAACGCGATCTGTCCGCGCAGCCGTTCCAGGGTGGCTCGCTAGAGGTCGTCGAGCGGGTCCGTCTTCGCCGTGGCCAGCAACCGGAGGGCCGCCTCCGGCGCTCCCGCCGGGAGCCTCGCCTGGGCCGCGGCGAGCGCGCGTCGGGCGCGCCGGGCGGGATCGCGGCTTAGCGCGGCCGCCCGCTCCAGGAACGCCGCTGCGGCAGCCAATCCTCCGTTCTGGCGGCCTGATCACCCAATTTGCAATTTCGTTGGGCGATAGGGTGGGCTCAGCCGGTCAGAGGTACTTCGGAACGCGCTGCTCGCCTTCTATCACGAACGCATTCGCGCTGAAGCGGATGCTGCGGCAGCTGACCCCAACGACTTGGCCGAGGCCATGGCCATCCAGGCTGACCTGGAGCCACTTCGTGCGTGGTGATGTCTACCGGCTTCCGCCGCGCAAGGATGCTCGTGGCCACGAGCAACGTGGTCGACGGTTAGGGGTGGTCATCCAGTCGGACCTGCTGCGTCTCTCCACACTATTGATTGCTCCAACCTCGACCAACGCGCTGGCTACGGTCTTTCGCCCTGAAGTGGAAATCCAGGGCGAGCGCACTCGGGTGATGGTTGAACAAACCGGTACAGGCACAGCGTCTTCGGGGACCAGGTGGGTCGGCTTAGCAACGCCGAGCTGATGGACGTGGACGCAGCCCTCAGGGTGGTCTTCGGGTTGATGTAGCGAGCCGAGTCGCGGCTTGTTGGGCGCCGCCGGCTGTCCAGGGTCAGCGGCGTGCGCGGTTACATCTGCTCAGTCGGCTCCGCACGCCGCCGAACCTCTGTCCGCCCCGATGCTGCGTAGAGCTGTTCTGACATCGGTGTGAAGGGACGGCGGCTGAAGATCGCTTCTACCGGCAGGCCGAAGTACTCGGCCGCTCGAAGAGCCAGCTCCAGGCTCGGGTTGTACTCGCCACGCTCCAGGTAGCCGACCGTCTGGTAATTGACTCCCCGGGGCGTCGGCCAGATCCTGCCTCGAGAGCCGGCGTTCCGTACGCAGGACCGCCAGCCGGTTGTGGAGAGCCGGCTCCGCCCGTTGTGCTGGGCGACCCATCACGCCTCCGACGGGGCATCCGGCTCCATCCAGGCCAGCGCTGCCACGGGGAGCAGGGGGATGAGGACTCCGACGCTAAGGGCGAGAGCACCCACCACGGTTCCGTCCAGGGTCACCACGTGGCCAAGGAGCAGTACAGGGATCGCCACCCCGGCGGCCGCTAAGACGACCACCGCCGAGAGGACCTGGTAGCAGAGCACCATCGCCCGGTCGCAGAGCTGGCGCTGACGCTCGTCGAGGTCCGCTCGCGTGTTCGCTCGGTCGCGCACGAACCAGTAGAGGATGAGCGAGCCGCCAGCAGTGGCGCCAATGAGCAGGAAGCTGATGGGCCCCCAGATGATCTTCGGGACCGAGGTGGTCAGCCAGAAGGCCGACCAGGCGTACATGCCCGGGAGACCGACCAGTGAAATCAACGCGATCACACGGCGGACTCGTCGGGGCAGGCCGCCGATCCAGGTTTCCCAGTGCCTCGGGGAAGCGTGTTGCATATCAATATGTCCTCCGGTTCTCATGGTTACTGGAGATAGAGCTCGTCGAGCATTCCGGCAGCCAGGTACTGCCGCACCGTTCTTGCATCGCCAGCGATCGCGACGTCCCTACCACCGGCGGCCGCCCTGGCCTGCTCTAGTGCTGAACCGATCCCCGTTACGAACGTGAATGTGGTGCCACCCTGCATCGACAGGGGCTTGGGTGAGTGGTGCGTGAGCACGAAGACCGGCGCATGGAAAGGCGGTTCGTCGCCCCGCAGCCGGTCCACGTCTCATCCCACGGCCCGTCGCCGCCGCCGGAAGGCTGGTCCCGGGCACACGTGGCAACCTGCCCCGACATTTGCCGCTCTCCAGCGGATCCCGGTGACAACCGCCAGCTAAGGGGCTCTCCCCCCAGTCCTTGACTGGCCGATCGACATCGCCCAGTCCAGATAGAAGGCGACTTGCCTCGGAGCGTCGACCAGGAAGAAGTCGGGCTCTTCGCCGCCCAAACGGGACACTGCGATGGCGTCGGTGTAGACGTTGACATCGATCACAGCGTCCAGCGACACGGCGACCCATTCCGTCCCACCGATGAACGCCAGCCGCCGGCTCGAGACAACGAGCGTGCCGCTGTCGATCGGCTCGACTCCCTGAGGCGAGGCCGAACGGTTCCGGAGGGCACCGACCCTGCGGCGGATCTCGGCGTAAGCGACGGAAACCCAGTCGTTCGAAACCCTCCCGGCGTCCGAGGTCCCAGTGGCCATTCGGGCCAGCGCCGACTCTGTGGCCAGGTAGGCAACCTCATCTGCCTCTGTCTGGAGAGGGCTCAGTATCGCTGGCGGCCCATGTACCTGGAACTGGGCGGCGAGATAGAGCGAGTCAAAGCCCATGCGCCCGCTCGCCTCCTCGCGCAGGTAGATCTCTCGGTCCAGGGCGCCGAGCCGGGAGGAAGCGGCATCCAATGCAGCACGGAGTCCCTCTGCGCGCGCCTGCAGCTCGGTCGCCTGCTCGATGAGAGGATGGACGTCGGGGACCGCCATCCCCGCAGCGGCGGCAGTCCGAGCAATGATCACCAGGGTTCTACGGAGGTGCGCTGCGGCGCGGGCGCGTTGCTTGGTAGCCGCAAGCTTGTTCAGCCACCGCCCGAACTGCGGAACCGCCTGACGCGCCTCCGGCACCTGGTCGAAACCGGCCAGTCGTTGGTCCACCAGCAAGATCCTGGCCGCGAGTCGCTCAGCTTCGGCCAGCCAGGGATAAAGGTCCACCGGGACCTGCCACCAGTCACGCCGGGGCACCAATAAGGCGCCGGCGTCGGCGAACCGGTCCTCGACCTGCCTATCCAGCTCGACGGCCTGCCAGGCCAGGTGCTTGGCGTTCGCCTGCACCGTGTTTCTGGCATCGCGCAGCTCATCAAGCGTCGCCAGTGAGACCATTCCGACACCCGACAGGTGCACCTGAGGGAACGCGGGGGGCGCCAGCTGCCGGCTTGTCCTGTGCTCAACCACGACTCAGCTCACGGTGATATATGTGCTGGCAGTGCCCGGCTGGCACGAGACAACTATCGGCCAGGTACCGGGCGGGACATGCCTACCGACTCTCCAGGTCCAGCTCACATTGCCGGCGCCATCGGAGATGGCGGAGTCGAGTTCGGTTCCGGACGGATATCCGACGTCGATCGAGCAGGCGGTGTTCGGGGCCGTCTTCACGCGCAGCGTCACGGTCTGACTTCGTTGGGCCGACAGTGGAGCGTTCAGGAAAGAGACTGGTTGGGCGGTTGGCCTGGGAGTGACAGGGGCGGCCACCACCGGGATCGTCGTTGGTGTCGGAGGAGCGGCCACCTCGGGGATCGTTGCGGGTGTCCAACGTGGCGTGACCGCCACCGGGGACGCCCCAGCCGTGTGGCGCAGTGGTGAGGTCGGGCGAGAAGAGTGCTCACGGCTCGCCGAGAGCGAGCCTGGAACCGCCAGCGTGAGGATCGTGACTATGAGGAAGCCGACCATGCTGACGATCGCTGCCAGCAGTTGCTTCCACACTGGCCAGCCGCGGAAATCGGAGGCCCACCGACGCAGGGCCGCTGTGAGGCCATTCTGCGCCTCCGCCTGCGACGCCCCCGGCGGCCGCGCGTATAACGAGGCCGGAATCGGGTTCGGCAGGGGGCGTTGGGCCGGGTCCGATGGAAACAGGACGGGCACCTCCCTCGTAACGCTTTTGGGTCGCGCCACATCATGCCGCAACTCCCCACTTCGATGGAATGGGCGGTTACTTGTGAGGCGGACACACGGAGAGGGAATATGATCGGTTCGAGCCAGTATGGTGCGAGGTGGGAGGGGGAGATAGCCGATGCGATCACTGCCTTCCGGTCGCCTGTCGTTCGTTGGGTTGGCCTGGCGGCACCTAACAGCTGAAAGGGAGTCGTCGGTCGGCGTCGCTCTGACTCTCCTCCTGACCCTGCTACCAGCTGCGCTGCTCTTCGTGAACTGGTCGAGCGCCAGGATTGACCTGCAGGCGGTTGTGGCGGCTTCGGATGGAGTCACTCTGCAGAAGGCGGGCGTCACAACCGCCCCTGCATTCGACGCCTTCCAGCAGCAAGCGCAGGACCAGGTCGCCAGGGACCTGGGAGAATTCGTCGGCTCTGGCGACGTCCACGGCACAGACGGCCCGTTTCGTGTCGACTCCATCAACTCTCAACAGCCGACGCCTCCGCGGGTCAACACCCCGGTCACGGTGGCCTACGTTCCCGACCTGGCGTCGCATGTGGAGGTAGTCCAGGGCGTGCTCAGCGGCTCTCGGGCCGCGGGGCCGACGGCGACCATGGCCCAGGCAGCCGCCGATCGCATGGGCGTGAATCTCTTCGACACCGTATGTCTCAGCCCCCTCCTATCCGGGGCCGCAAGCTCATCGCCATGGTGTGCGCGGATAGTCGGCCTCTGGCGGCCGACCCGCGACGGGGACTCCCGGTTGACGGCTCAAAGCACGAACCTGCGGTTCTTTGCCGAGCGAGACGAATTCTTCGCCCTGTCCGGGATCCAGCCTCCTCAACTCGCCGAGGCTTTCCAGCAGCATCGACCACGCGCTGGGGCTGTCGACTCAGAGAACAGTGCCAAGGTCGCAGAGCGCGTGCGCGACCTGCGAGCGTCCGTCGTCGCCAGCGGCCTGGGCCAGCTGCGCACCTCGCTGGATACGAGTCTCGAGCGCTACCTGGCGGCGAGATCTGCGGTCGGCTTTCCCGTCAGGCTGTTGGCAGCGTCTCTTGTCCCACTGCTCGCGCTGCTCCTGGCGGCCCTGGGGCGCTGGTACGTCCAGCTGCGGCTCCACGAGCTGGTGCTGCTCCGTGCCCGCGGCTGGGCTTCGACACGGGTCCAGTCTTTCGTGCTGCTGCAGTTTGCGCTGCTCGGCGCTTTGGCGGTCGCCGTCGCCTGCGTGGGCCTCTTCTTGCTGGCCTGGCCCACCGTGAACGGCTCCACCGGGCTGCAGCTCCTTTCGCCCGACAGGAGTGAGCTGCTGGCCATCGTGGTGGCCGAAGGCATCCTCATCGCCGCTGCGGCAGCCTGGTTCATTGGCTTGGCGCGGTGGGCCGCACGCCAGAGCGTCGGGCGGCTCACTCACCCGGACGCAGAACCGCCAAGCGTGCCGTCCTGGTGGCGGGTTGACCGCAGAGTGTGGCTCACCCTGCCCGCGGCGCTACTGCTCCTCTTCCCACGGGTGATCGGAACCGAACGATGGCTGGCGCCAGACACTCTGGACGATCTGGGCGGGCTCCTTGGCAGCGTCGCGGGGCTCGCCATACTCGTGGTGGCGGTCCTGCCGGCGATGTCGTTGATTGCTGAGGCTGCCGACCGCGGCCACCTCGAGGTTGATCGGACGCTGGCTCTGTGGCAGCTCCGCCTTTGGTGGCAACAGCACACCGCGGCTGGCTCTGTCATCGTGTTCGCGTTTGCGATGGGATCTTTCGCGTCCATCTCGCTCGCACACCAGCTGCTGGACCGTCCTGCGGGAACGGTGAGCTCACTCAGACTCGGTGACATCGTCGGCCTCGCCGTGGGCTTCACCGGTCTCGTTGCGATGGCCCTCCTCGCCTACGGCCTCGTGTTTCTGTTCGCATACAGGTCTCGCGTGGACGACTACACGGCGCTAATCGTGGATGGACTGTCCCCGGCCAGCCTCAAGCGCAGCCTGGCGTTCGAACAGCACGCGGTGCTTGTGCAGGGCCTGCTGGTTGGTCTGGGACTGGGACTGGTCCTGGCCTGGACCACGTCGTCGGTCATGAGCCTCGGGTTTGGGGCGGGCACCATGACGAGGTCAGCCATCATCGGCCTTCTGGCGACGACGGCCATCGGCGTCTCAGCCGGCGCTGCGGTTGCCCGGCTCGTACGCAGCGCCGCGGTCGGCTTCCACCTGGTCGAGCGAGGCCGGCTGGGCACGTGATGAGCAGCGCGAGCACGTCGGACGGGGAGCTGCTTGTAGACGTGCGGCGGTTGACGCACGTCTACCAAACGCCCACCGAGGAGCTCGTGGCGCTGCGCGACCTCAACCTCCAGCTCGGCGAGGCTGAGCGACTCGCGATCGTTGGCCCGAGCGGCTCCGGGAAGACGACACTTCTGAACATCCTCGCGGCGCTCGAGACGCCCACCGGCGGCACTGTGCGGGTGGGCGGCAGCGAGCTCACGGCGATGTCGGAGCGAGAGCGCGACGAATACCGGCGCCGGCTAGTCGGCTACGCCTGGCAGCGGGTCGATCTTGGTTGGTGGCCGCATCTCACCGCCATCGAGAACGTGCAGCTACCCATGGTCGGCGTGGTGACCTCGGGGTCCGAGCGCCGCGATCGTGCGCGAGCCCTGCTCGAAGGAGTGGGTCTCGGTCGACGCCTGACTCGGGTGCCGCATGAGCTCGGCTACGGTGAGAGGCGGCGCCTTGCGCTTGCGACCGCCCTGGGAAACCACCCGAGGCTGCTGCTTGCGGACGAGGTGACGGCCGGCCTCGACGACGAAGATGCTGACGGGTTGCTCACGGACTTGAACGCGCTGCTGAGTGAACACGGCACCAGCGCCATCATCGTCGCCCACGGCCGGCATCTGCCCCGGCGTGTGGACCGCATCATGCCGCTTCCTTATCCGAGGTCCACAAAGCTGGCTGTCAGAACCCGGAGGGCTGGTCGGGTGGGTCCGTCCAGAAGGCAGGGCGTGCCGCCTGGCGGCCGCCGAGAGGTCCTCGTGGCCGATTCCATATCTCGGCAGATCCCCGGCCCACAGGGTCCGGTGGAAGTGGTGCGCGCAGCCAGCCTCCGGGTCAGAGCCTATGAGATGGTCGCCGTCCTCGGCGGCCCCGGCGTGGGCAAGTCGACGCTCCTAGCCCTCTGCGCCGGTTTCGACGAACCCGACACCGGCACGGTCAAAATCGCCGGGCAGCAACTGACGGGTCTCCATGGAGCTGCGCGCGAGGCGCTGCTCCAACGCACGCTCGGTTGGGTCATGGGCGCCAGACCACCGGTCCAGGCCACCCCTGCCGAGAGCGTCGCCGTTGCGGCAAGGATGGCTGGTGAGTCCGCCGACGAGGCGATCCGCCTTGCAGGGAAGGCGCTCGCCGCGACCGGCCTCGAGGATCGGGCCACCGCTCCTGTTGGCCAGCTTTCCAGTGGTGAGCAGGTACGTGTCGCGGTAGCTCGCGCGCTGGTTCGGTTCCCGCTGCTTCTCATCGCCGACGAGCCCACTGCTCAACTGGACATCTTGACGTCCAGCGACATCATCGGGCTGCTTCGGGAGGCTGCCGATTCCGGCATCGCCGTGCTATTTGCAACCCAGTTCGACGTGCTCGCCGAGGTTGCGGACCGGGTCCTCTTGATGACACCGGGAAAGCTGCGGGAACTGCGACGATGACGCAGTCCGCCTAGTGGGTAAAGCAATCAGGCAGTGCAGGCAAGGTCAGATCGTCGACATCCTGCGGTACGCGCTGGCGGTCGACGGCCGGGCCCAACGGCACGGGACCTACTAAAGCTTCGGGGCCAGCTCCAGGGTCTCCTTGTCCAGGCTCGGGTCGGTGCCAAAGGCGAAGTGCTTGGACATGTCGGGCGAGTAGCGGCTCGCCTCAGGGTGGCGTCCCAGGGCTTCGGCGACCGCCCTCGTGTATGAGGGCGCGTTTCCGCAGCAGATCCCGATGTAGCGGATGCCCACGGCATACGCCTCTCGTGCGAACCGAGCGACCTCGTATCGGTTGGTCAGGAATGGCTCTAGCGCCGTTGGGAAGGGCCGGGCGCCTGGGGCGTCCTCGGATGCCCCGTCCGCGAAGGTGAAGAAGGTGGGGTGCTCGGTTGTCGTCCGATATGGCACCGGCATGGCGGCGACGTGGCACGAAACCCGCTCGCGGATCTCGCGGAGGTAGGGCATCATCGTGGCGGGACCTCGGAAGCAGTTCAGGCCGACCACGTCGGCGCCGTCCTGCTCGAGGACACGTGCGGCGTCCGCCGCCGAAGGGCCGTCCGCCAGGACCCCCTCGGCCGGCAGGGCGAGTGTGATCACGGCCGGTAGCCCTGCCTGCCTGACCGCCGCCAGAGCCAGCCGCGCCTCGCCGAGATGGTAGAAGGTCTCGCCGATCACGAGGTCGGCGCGACCATCGACCGCCCATCCGATCTGCTCCTCGAACATCCGCCGGACCGTGGCGTCGGACTGGCCGCCAGGGTGGTAGACGTTGGTGTTGCAGACATTGGCCGCCACGAGCGGCTGCTCCTCCTTCACCTCAGCGGCCACCGAGTGGGCCAGCTCCAGAGCCTGCCTGTTGAGCGGCTCTAACAGCTCTTCCTTTCCGATCAAGCGCATCTTCTCGCGGTGGCCGTAGTAGGTGAAGGCCTCGACCACGTCCGATCCCGCGCGAACGAACTCCCGGTGCACCTGGGCCAGCGCCTCGGGATTCTCGAGCACCACCTCCGGTACGAAGCCACCGGCCTGGAGATAGCCGCGCCGCTCGAGCTCGAACAGGTAGCCTTCGGCGCAGATGACCGGGCCGTCGGCCAGGCGCTCGAGAAGTCCACGCTTTGCCGGCGCCACGTCTGTGCTCATGTGCCCAATCCTCCTGTTGTGCATGCCGCATCGGATGTGAATATTGCAACAGTCTCTTGGTGCACGCTCGACCGGCGATGTCGGCCCCTTGCGGCGAGGCTGCGAATTTCTACTGTCCCGCCTCCACCTTCTGCTTGAGGCCATTCAGAACCGAGTCGAACGTCTTCAGGATGGGCCTGCTCATCATCGGACCGACAATCGGCGCCAGGAGCCCCCTGGGCTCGAAGGCCTGGGTGATCCGGCTTCCACCGTGCTCGACGTGATGGTGGCGCGAATCGCCATCTTCGTCCCGGGCAGAGCTGTGCTCTCGAGCTCGAAGGACCGCCCATCCTCGTAATGAGTCACGACGACGTTGTGCTTGCCGCCTGACTTGGTGTTGATCATGCCCGTTGCGCCCAGCTTCAGCGGCCCGTCAATCCGGGATTCATTCATGTCCGGGTTCCATTCCGGCCAATGGTCGACGTCAGACCACACGCGCCACACTTCAGCCGGCGCGGCAGTGGTTTCCAGCGAGGCCTCCCTGAACGCCATGGTCGTCCCTCCTTTCGTGCGATAAAAGTTGCCCGATTCTATATTGGTTGGCACCGGCAATCCGGCTTCTGACAAACCGAGCGATGGCACTGTCCAGGCCGGCTGCAGAAAGCGGGCGGCTAGAGGCCGGGAGGAGGCAAAGCTGATGCGGGTTGTCGTCCAGCACGTGTTCACCTCACAGATGGCTGTGGCCGCGGAGAACGGCGAGCCGGCACCGTTGGAGGGCGAGGCGCTGCTGCCGGGCCTGCAGGTCGACCGCGACTATGCTCCGGTCCGGATACCAACAGCGGTGGAGCCGGGCACAAACCCCCATGCTCACGGCCAGCCGACTACGTTTCAGACCGAACCCGAGCGGGCGACATACCTCGTACGTGGTGAGCTGGCGGACCATCTTGCGCCGTCGGCACACCTGAACCGACATCCAGACCTGGTTGGAATCTTCTCGGACCCGGTGATCGAGAGTACGCAGACCTGCGGAGGGGACCGAGCCGTCGGTGCGGCGGCTGACATCGCGCAGCGCCTCGCCGTCGACCAGCTTGCGGCCAAAGGCATGGATGGGACTGGCGTCGCTCTTGCCGTGGTGGATACTGGGCTGAGCCTGGCCTACCTCGAGAGCGTAGGGAGGCAGCCCAACTTCGACGCGGAATATAGCTGGAAGCCTCGCAGCGTGGCCTCCCAGCCGGGCCAGCACCCCATAAACCACGGCACCATGTGCGCATTCGATGCCGGTATCGCAGCGCCCGCCGCCACGCTCCTCGACTACGCTGTGCTGCTCTCACGCAAGCAGAGCACACCAGTCATGGAAGGATTGTTGAGCGACGCCGTTGCCGCGCACGGCAGGCTGCTTCAGATTCAGCAGGCTCTACCGGCTCACTACAAGAGCCTCGTGGTGACCAACAGCTGGGGCATGTTCTCACCCCAATGGGACTTTCCCCCCGACAATCCGGGCAACTACAGCGACAATCCCGCTCACCCGTTCAACCTGATCGTCGCGAGCCTGGTCGCGGCCGGGGCGGACGTCCTGTTTGCCGCAGGCAACTGCGGCCCTGAGTGCCCTGACCAGCGGTGCGGCTTTGCGAACACAAGCCCGATCTGCGGTGCCAATTCCCATCCTTCAGTGATCTGCGTTGCAGGGGTCGACAGCAACAACCGTCGTGTTGGCTACTCGTCCGTCGGCCCCGGCCGACTCTTCGCCCAGAAGCCGGACATCAGCGCCTACACACACTTCACCGGCTCAGAGGTCTTCAGCCCAGAGCCCGACTCCGGCACCTCGGCGGCATGCCCGGTTGCCGCCGGCGCGGTGGCGGCGGTGCGGACCCGCTGCCCCGCGAGCCAGATCTCACCGGCCCAGCTCAAGTCGATCCTCTTCCAGACCGCGAAGGACCTTGGGCCAGTCGGCTTCGACTATGAGTACGGCTGGGGCGTGCTTGACGTGCCCAGCCTCCTCTCCCAATTGAGCGCGGCTGGCGCTCTGGCAGCGTAAGCTCAGATCATGGCCAAGGTCATGCTGACGCTCAAGCTGGACCCGGCACATGCGTCGCTTGAAGATGTCATGCGGAAGCTGGACCTGTCCGACGGTCAGATCGACCGAGACTTCGGAGTAGTCAACGTGGACCCCCAACGGCAGCTGTACGCGATCTCGGTAGAGACAGCGGCCGCGCATCTGCTCTCACGACGGCCCGAGGTTGCCGGGCCCTACGCGAGTCCCAAGATCGAGCCGTTCGGCCCGGTGCGCTAAGCCCGAATCCACCGAACAGCGACGGCGCTTTGGCGCCCAGGCACACCACCCCATGAAACCTTGGGTTTCATGGGGACGCCGGGATCTGGCGCCCTGGACACCAATTCGCTCGCCGCACTTCGGTGGATCCGGGCTAACTAAGACAAGCTGACCCGGCCGCTGCTGGTGTTTGCTGCGCGGGCACAGTGCCCGTGCGAGCTAGGAGCGCTCCCGTGAAGGGAGTGGGGTCTGCACGGTGGACGCGATCCCCACGGCCGAGGCGAAGACCATGTCCGGGTCGTAGCGGCGCTCGAGCTGAAGGAGCCGGGTGGCGTTGCCGCCGTAGGCGAGCCGACTCCGGTCGTGCTCGTCGGGGGCCAGCAGGTTGGGATAGCCGCCGGGCAGTGCGAGCGGTGAGAGCTCCGCGTCCGTCCGCCGTGCCCAGTCAACGTGCCGTCTGCCATCGGCGGCAGGCTCGCCGGCCGGCTCCCAGGCCGCGACGATCCGGACGAGCAGGTGATCCCGGCGAAGGGCGAACGGGGTGGCGTCGCTTGGCACCCTGGCGGCCGCGCCGTGGAATGGCTTCACGTTCAGCATCGAGAAGGGGGAGGTCAGCCGGCCGGCCGCGGCGACCAGCACGTCTACGGCGGACTCGGTCATCGTGGGCAGCCAGCGGGTCTCTATCCAGTAGTGCCTGCCGTCGACCACCTCCTGGTCGAAGAGCCCGAGGACACCGGCATACGGCATCGGCCCGACCTGTGCGGACAGTGGCGTGCCGAGCCGCTGCACCTCTGCCAGCAGCGGCTCGCCGGCGGGCGGCTCCCCGCTCCAGGTGGGGAACAGGAACAGAACGGGCCCATCCGGTCTGCCAAGGAAGCCCACCGAGATGCTGAGCTCGTCGGGGGCCCCGCCAGCATGGCGGAGGAGCCATTCAGCACGGCTGCGGCGTTGCTGAGCGGGTAGAGGAGCAACCCGGCGAGGACGCTGGCGAGCGGGTGCAGACGGTACCGGGCGCCGGTCAGCACGCCGAAGTTGCCGCCGCTCCCACGCAGCGCCCAGAGCAGGTCCGCGTCCTCGGTATCGCTCGCGGTCACCTGGCGACCGTCGGCGAGCACGACGTCGGCTGAAACCAGGTTGTCCAGCGCCAGGCCGAACCTGCCGTCCAGCGGCCCGTACCCACCGCCCAGGGTCCAGACCGGCCATGCCGACCTTGCCGACCGATCCGCTCGCGGTGACGAGCCCGTGCCGGCCGGCGGCATCGACCAGGCCGCCGGCGGTGGCGCCGCCTCCGGCGGACGCGATGCCATCGCTGGCGTGGACGGTCAGCTGGCGCATCTCCGAGAGGTCGATGACCAGCCCGCCTTGCCGCAGCGCCCGGCCGGCCCAGTCGTGCCCGCGGCCCCGGACCGAGAGCGGCAGCTCGTGGGCTCTGGCGATCCTCACCGCGCATCGTGGCCTTCAGTTCGCGAGCGGCCTCGGTCGCGGCGCGCAGGCCGTCAGGGGCAGCCATCGACTTGTCGAGATGCCCTTCGTATCGGATGCATCGTCGCTTTGACGTTAGGCGTGGGGGGCCGAGGGCCACGACTTGCAACTGCAGCCGGTCGACCCCTGGCGGGAGAAGGAGCCCCTTGCGCAGCTGCTCCCAAGCGATGGAACTCCGCTGTTATATGTGAAGCGCGATGAGTTACCCCACCGATCCACGCGTTGACGCCTACATCGATGCGCTGCCCGAGTGGCAGCAGAGGATCTGCCGCGAGGTCCGGGATCTGGTCCACGCCGCTGACCCGGAAGTCACCGAGACCATCAAGCGCACGAACCGGCCGTACTTTGTACTGGAGGGCAACATCTGCGCACTGCTGGCGGCGAGGGACCACGTCAACGTCTTTCTCTACGACGGCGCCATCGTCCCCGATCCCGAGGGAATCATCACCGCCGGCCACGACAACAAAACCGCCCGCACAGTCGCGGTCAGCGAAGGCGAACCAATCAATTCGACCGCCCTGACCGCCATGTTGAAGCACATCATTGCCAACAACCGCGTCGGCGGCTGGCGCAAAGTGAAGCGCGAAAACTAGTACCGGCTGTCCGGGCTGTGAACTCCGCAGCGCTGCCTCCAGACACCTCTGGCCGAAGATGAGGAGGTGCGAGGCGTCACGGCTAGCAGTGCTCGCTCAGAGCGAACATCACGAGCTGGAACCACCGGAGCCCCGGACCCGTCGTTCGCTTCGGCGTGGAGGCGCGCGCGCCTTACGGTGGAAGACCGACAGGCCAGGGGCCTGGCCGCTCGCAGCGACGCGCCCCGCTCCAGTCATGGCCGGTGGGAGCCGGCACCGGATCGTCCCGATCCGATCACTCTGATCGAGGAGCAGGCAGAGAGCCGGCTCCCGGAGCTGGTACCGATCCGCCACGGGCGGATGCTCGCCTCGCCGTCCACTTTCTACAGGGGAGCGGCGGTGATCATGGCGGCTGACCTGGCGGGGAGCCCTCGATCCGGGGTCACTGTGCAGCTCTGCGGTGATGCCCACCTGTCGAATTTCGGCTTGTTCGGTACGCCCGAGCGTCAGATGCTCTTTGACATCAACGACTTCGACGAGACACTTCCCGGTCCGTGGGAGTGGGACGTGAAGCGATTTGCCGCAAGCTTCGAGATCGTGGGACGTGATCGCGGGTTCGCCCGGGCCGATCGGCGGGCGATCGTCATGGCTGGGGTCCGCGAGTACCGCGACCGCATGCGCCAAGCCGCTCTCATGGGGACCCTCGACGCCTGGTACGACCACCTGGAGGTCGGGCAGCTCCTGGACCAGGTCCGGGACGAAGTGCGCAGGGGCGGTTTGAGCAAGACGGAAGCTCGGCGGGCTGAGAGGCACGTCGCTGAGGCCGCGACTCGGGACAGTGTCCGGGTGTTCGCGAAACGTGTAAGAGAGGTCGACGCCGGCCTCAGGATCGCCGCCGAGCCGCCGCTCATCGTGCCCGTCGAGGACCTGGTCGTGCCGGGAACGGAGTGGGAGGGAACGGAGGCGCTCATCAAGAAGCTGCTCAGCTCATACCGACGAACACTCGCGCACCAACACCACCCAATCGAGGAGTTCCGCCTCGTCCACACGGCACGCAAGGTGGTCGGGGTGGGAAGCGTCGGGACCCGCTGCTACGTCCTCCTGATGGTAGGACGGGACGACAGGGACCCCCTCTTCTTGCAGGCGAAGGAGGCCGAGGCCTCGGTCCTCGAGCGATTGCTGGGCAAGAGCGAGTTCAGCCACCACGGTCAGCGCGTGGTTGCGGGCCAGCGACTGATGCAGGCGGCCAGCGACATCTTCCTGGGCTGGCAGCGCATCAGAGGGCTCGACGGGCGGACCCGTGACTACTACGTGCGGCAGTTCCACGACTGGAAGGGCGGCGCCGACGTTGATAGGTTGCTCGTGCCCGGGGCCACCCTCTACGCGCGCATCTGCCGAGCTACCCTCGCCCGCGCACACGCCCGTTGGGGCGACCGGATCGCGATTGCCGCATACCTCGGCAAGGGCGACGCCTTCGATCGCGCGATCGCGGATTTCTCCTCCGCATACGCGGACCAGAACCAGCGAGACTACGAAGCCTTCGTGGAGGCCGTCAGATCAGCCCGGCTGGCCGCGCAGACCGGCCTGTAGCCGTCATCCTGTCCGAGCGGCGGCCTGGAAACGAGCCGGATCGAAGGCGTCGATCGGTAGTCTGGTCGATCCCTCAGTAGCCAGGTCGGCGCCGATGGAACCGACGACCGCCGCGAACTTGAACCCGTGGCCTGCCATCGGGCCCAACAAGATGAGCCGCTCTGTGCCCGGAGGCCGCCCTATGACGAAGTGGCCGTCCGGCGTGTTGGTGTACATGCATGTCTTACCCCGGACCGGCGCCGGCTCGAGGCCCGGAAGGGCTTTTCGCACCAGCGCGGTGACAGCCTCGTAGTCCGAGTCGTGGATCTCCCTGTCCAGCCGGTCTGGGTCTGCCCGCAGTCCATCGTGGTGAATCGCCACCTTCACCGTGGCGCCGTCGAGCGTAGGAAACCCATACCAGGTGAGGTCAGGGGCTCCCCGATCCCGGATGAAGATCGGGAATCGGTCCGGGGAGAAGTCCTCGGGCCGCCGGGCCGGGTACCAGACCATCACCTGCCTCTCGACCCAGACCGGCAGGCGCAGCCCGGGCAGCAGCTTGTCCACCCAGGCCCCCACCGCCGCGACGGCCTGACCTACTCGGTAGGTCCGGCCCCCGGTCCGAATCTCGACCGCCTCAGGCCCTTCTTCGATGGATTCAACGCGGGCGCCGGTGACGACCTCGGCGCCGAGCTGAGCGGCCCGGACGGCGGCGGTGCTGACGGCCCGCTCGGGTCGGAGGAAGCCGGCCTTCAGGTCGAGGAACCCGATCTCGCCCGCGTCCACCCGATGGGGCGGGTATCGGCGGTGGACGGTCTCGGGCTCCAGGATGTCGTACGGGAGACCGTGGTGCTTGGCCGTCGTCAGGGCCCCCTCCACAAAGCCCGAGTCGGGCCGGCCCAGGAAGAGAGCACCGTTCTCAGTGAGGAGCTCTGCGCCGGTCTCCTCCTCCAGCTGCCGCCAGATGGGAAAGGCGGCCTGGAGCAGCGGCACGTACTGAGGACCCTCCGCGTAACAGCTGCGAATGATCCGGCTCTCGCCGTGGCCGGAACCTCGATCGTGTCCAGGCTGGAATTGCTCGAACCCGATCGTCCTCACGCCCCGCCTGGCCAGCTGCCAGAGGGCCATGCTTCCCATCGAGCCCAGGCCGACCACGGCGACGTCGGCGTCCAGCCCGCTCATGCCCCGCCTCGGTTCAAGCGCGAGGGCCCGTTGAGCGCGGCCGCTTCACAAACGAGATGCGTATTCACGGTTGATGTCCTTGAGGCTGGGGTCGGTGCCCAAGAAGGCGTGCTTGGACATGTCAGGCGAGTACCGGCTGGCCGGTGGCCGCCGGCCCAGCGCTTCGGCCAGGCTCCGGATGTGGTGGGGCCCGGCGCCGCAGCAGACTCCCAGGTAGCGAATGCCGAGCTCATATGCGCGGCTGCCGAACTCACCGATCTCGTCGCGGGTGCACACGAACGGGTCGAGGCGTGTGGGAAAGGGGGGCAGCTCGAGCTCGGGGTCAGACAGCGATTGGAAGGTGGGCTCCTCCGCCGTGGTCCGATAGGGCACCGGCAGCGCCGCCATGTGGCCGCTCACCGAATGTCGGATCCGCGTCAGGAGCGGAAGCATGGTCCTCGGCCCGCGCGCGCAGTTGAGTCCGACCACATCGGCCCCGGTGGCCTCGAGCCGCTGGCAGCCTTCCTCGGGCGTGAGGCCGTCTCGCAGGTTTCCGTCGCGGTGTATGGCGAATGTGACTACGGCCGGCAGCCCGGTTGCCTGAGCCGCTTCCAGCGCCAGCACGGCCTCGCCACCGAAGTCGAGGGTCTCGGCGATGATGAAATCCACGCCCGCCTCTGCCGCCCATCCGGCCTGCTCCTCGAACATCGCCCGCACAGTGTGGCGGGAGGTCTCGTCCTGGTCATAGAGGTTGGTGTTCGAGAGGTTGCCCGCCAGCAGACTTCCAGTCTCCCGAGCCACGCGGCCGGCGATTGCCAGCGCCTGGCGGTTGAGGGGCTCCAACAGGTCCTCCTTGCCTATCAGCCGTAGCTTCTCGCGATGCCCGTAGTAGGTGAAGGCCTGGACCACATCGGAGCCGGCGTGCACGAAGTCGCGATGCAGCTGTTCGAGTACCTCGGGGTGGTCGAGCACCACCTCTGGGACGAACGCGCCTGCCTGCAGATAGCCCCGGCGCTCGCACTCGAATAGATAGCCCTCCGCACATATGACCGCGCCAACACGCAGCCGATCGAGCAGTCCGCCTCCGGCGGTGTGGGATTGTTGAGCCATATGCACAGATTGTGCACTGCCCAACTGGCCTGGAGTGCCGACCTGCGCCGACGGCAATGGGCCTGCTCACGGCAGATTGATCAGCACCGACGTAAGGCAGTCTCGCCTGTAAGTCATACGGCGTTAGCAACAGGGCTCGAGTTCCGAGAGACTCGTTGGCATCAGCGATTGCGCTGAGGAGGTCGAGATGAGTCAGGCTGTCCATCGAGAGCCGGTTAGTGTTAGTTTCCTGGTCTTCTCGGCCGCGCTACGAACCGATTCGCTGAACACCATTCTGGCCGCGCTCGCGGCCAGGACCATCCGAGCGAAGGGCGTTGAGGTGGACCTCGCCTCGATGGCGGACTTCGACTGCCCGTCCTACAACCAGGACGTCCAGGCAGGGCAGGGTTTTCCCGCCGGTGCCCAGGAGTTCCGCCGCCGCCTCGAGGCGTGCGACGGCTTTGTGATCTGCTCGCCGGAGTACAACGGTTCGATGCCGGGCGCGTTGAAGAACAGCATCGACTGGGCGTCCCGGTTCAACCCCCATCCGTTCAACGAACGCAACGCACTGCTGCTCTCCGCCTCACCTTCGATGGTCGGCGGCAATCGCGGACTGTGGGCGTTGCGCATCCCGCTCGAGCACCTGGGAACTCGCGTCTACCCGGACATGTTCTCGCTCGCGCAGGCTCACCTCGCCTTCAACGCCGACGGAACCATCAAGGACCCGCAGCTCCAGAAGCGATTGGAGGATGACGTGGCGAACTTCATGGATCTGGTAGAGGCCTCGAAGCTCTACCCGTGCGTCAAGACGGCCTGGGTCGAATTCCTCGGCGAGCACGTGGACCGCCACGTGGACCGCGTCCAAACGGCCGGGGCAAGCGGACGCTGATCCCATCCTCTCGGTACGGACGATCAGCTCTCGACAGGCTCCTCAGGTAAATGGAGGGACCTTTCGAACCGCGACAGCCAGGCCTCCCCAGTACGGTCGAAGGGCGGGCGGCGCTCTGCGACTGCCTCCTGTAGCCATGCAGACGCGGTCGTGGCTTCAGTGACAACCTCGTGCGGGTAGCGGAAGCGGACACGATGGTCCTCGAACTCATCCGCATCGACCAGGGTGACGGAGCCGTCGCGCCATCTGAGCACATCCAGATCGAGATCGAAACAAGTCAGGCGGCCGTTTCCGTAGTCGGGCGGGGTTGTTACATGCACATAGAGGTCGGACGTTGAGGGCTGGCCCTGCCATGCGGCCAACCACCAGCCCCTGGCCGGGGCGAGCAGGACTTCGACCTGCCGGCTGAGGCTCTCTCGTGTGTCGGGGCGTCGCCAGGGCGTGCCGCGGGGCACTCCAAACCAATGGCCATGGGCATCCTTACCGAGGACGCGCGCCTCGTACGTGTAGTGCAGCCGCTCTGGCCACTTACGGGCCTGAACCCACACGACGTCCACGGTCCCGCGATCGTAATTGTGTGGAGGCCTCGACCGCCCCTATTCGTCCTCCTTGCGGTGTTGGGCTGGGATGAAGGGCGGACGCGGCGCTGGTGGTCTCGAAGCTCAGCGATCGGGGGGCCACACCGAGCCAGGCGGTTCTTCGCCTGTTTGCGGCATTGGCACGTACCCGCCGCGCTCACCGCGCAGCGCCGCGGCCACAAGAAGCGGACCCATGACGGTTCGGGGCTCGGGCCAGCGGGCCGCCTCATACCACCCGACCTCTGCGATTTCGTCGCCGTCCGGCACCCGTGGCTGGCCTGCTGTGATCTCGCAGCGAAAGCCGAAGGAGACCACCCACATTTTGCTGCCGACCGCCGCGCAGCACACCGCAACCAGGTGCCGCGGCAGTACATGGACGGTGGTTTCCTCACGTACCTCGCGCACGACAGCTGCCCATGGAGTCTCCGATGGCTCGATGGAGCCTCCCGGGAGCCCATATCTACGCCGGCCATAGTTCTCGCGAATCAGGAGCACGCGTTCGCGGTCGTCGAAAATGATCGCCGACGCCGCTAGCTCAATGCGCCCGGTCGCCCGCGGCTGCGGCCGACTCCGCGATGTCCGCGTCTGTCGCCCCCTTGAGCATGGCGTCAGAAAGAGTATCGCTGGCTCATCGTGGCCCCTTGCAAGCGCACGCTGGTCGCCTGAGAACGCTGAGCAATCGGAATCAATCATTTAGGCTCGGCAGATGAGTGATCAATCGGCGCTGGCGGTCGAAATGGTCGATGAGATGGAGCGCATCGGCGGTGTCTTTCCCCGCTACCGCAGGGCGCACGCCCGCGGGCTCTGCTTCCAGGCCGTCTTCACCCCGAGCGGAGCGGCCCGCCCTCTCACTACCGCCGTCCACCTGCAGGCCGAGCCGGTGCGGGCCACGGTCCGGTTCTCCAACGCCAGCACTGATCCGCGCACGTCGGACGTCCGAGGCCCCTGGGGCATGGCGGTGAAGTTCCACCTGCCTGATGGGACGGACACCGACATCGTGTCCGTGTCGCTGTCGGTGTTCCTCGCACCGACTCCTGAGATCTTCCTCGAGTTCCTGCGCGCGACAAGGCCCGACCCAGAATCGGGACGCCCGAATCCAGACCGGGTCAATGCATTCCTGGGCGCCCATCCCGAGAGCGCGCCGGGCATCAAGGAGGTGGCGGTGCAGCTGCCCCCGGTCAGCTACGCCACCGCCAGGTACTCGGCGCTCCACGCCTTTACCTGGGTGAGCCCCAACCAGAGCCGGAAGTCGGTCCGTTACCGCTGGGAGCCCGCCGCGGGGATTGCAAATCTGCGGGAGCCGGAGGCGGCCGACGTTGCCCCTGGGTACCTCGCCGAGGAGTTGACCCGGCGGCTGGCGGAAGCCCCGGTCGTCTTCACTCTCCGCGTCCAGGTCGCCGCGGATGGCGACCCGACGGACGACGCGACGCGGCCCTGGCCGAGCGATCGGCCCGAGCTCGTCGCCGGCCGCCTCGAGGTCACAGCGCCGGTGGACGACCCGGTGGCCGGCTGCGAACACCGCATCTTTGACCCGACCCGCGTCACCGCCGGCATCGAGTGTTCGGACGACCCGATCCTGAACTTCCGCGCCCAGGCCTATGGCGTCTCCTACGAGCGGCGCAGCCAATGACCCGCAAGCGCGATGGGGGCTCAGCGCTGGCCGGGCTTGTCAGCCGAGGGCCCGCACGACGACGTGCTGCACGTTGGGGGTCGCCTGCCTAATCTTCTCTTCAAGGCTAGTTTCGATGTCGTGGGCCTGCTCGAGCCTGAGATCATCAGGGACAGTGATCTTGACGTGAGCCGTTATCTGGCCGCCGCGCGAGCTGAGCTCGACATCGTCGCAGGACACCACGCGCTCGGCGTCCTTTACAACCTTGCAGACCAGGTCGACGAGATCGCCATGCTGGTCCGTCACATTCCGCCCGTGGATGACGTCCGGCTCCAGAGGCTCGAGGTGAAGATCGATCCTCGACACTTCCGGCAGCTCTGCTCGTAGGTCCTTCTCGAGTTCGCGTGCGAAGCGTGTCGCTTCGCGCATGCTGATGGCTCCAGGCAGCTTGCCGTGGAAGCTCAGATGCAAGCTGTCGTCCGCCTCTCTTTCGACCACCACGTCGTGGAGATCCCGAAAGGCGCCGTTCCGAGCGGCCGTGGCGTGGACACGCTCGACCAGCTGGGACGGGTCAGCCCCAGATGCGACATAAACGTTGAGATCCAGGGCCGGCACCCGTTTTTTCACGGCATCCCGCACCCGCTCGGCCAGACCCTGCGCGGCTTCGAGCGGCAGCGTTGGCCTGCCCGCAATCACCACCTCGCCCAGCAACTGGGCGCCTGACTGCCTCACCCGGGCCATCCGAGCTTCTCGGACACCCTCAACCGAGCCCGCGGCGGCCAGCACGTCCTGCTCGACTCGGAAAACCGAGCGGTCCATCAGCACGTCGGTTGCCCGGCGTACGAGATGGACGGCGGCACGCAGGATCAGGGCAGCGATCACGAGCGCCGCGATCGAATCTCCGTGCGCGAAACCGAGGCGCACGGCACTGAGCCCGGCCAGTACCGCAACGACCGACATCAGATCGGCGAGCTTGTCGGTAGCCAGCGCTTCGATTGAGGCGCTGCTGGTGCGGGCCGCAACGCGGCGCAGTAAGGTCGAGCGGCCGACCTCCAGCACGACGGTGAATGTCAGGAAGCCCAGCACAAGAGGCGTCACCTCCACCCTCGACCCGCTTCCGATCAGGCGCTGGACCGCCTCGTAAGCGATCACCAATCCGGCGATCACCAGCAGCAGGCCCTCTGTGTAAGCGGCCATGTTCTCTGCCTTGCCGTGGCCATACGGATGTTCGCGGTCAGCGGGCCGGGCCGCCGTCCTGACGGCGATGAAGGCGAGGATCGATGCCGTGGTGTCGAGCCCGGAGTGAACTGCGTCCGAGAGCAGCGCCAGGCTGCCGGTGGATAGCCCGAGACCCAGCTTGGCCACCACAAGCGCAGAGTCGATGACCGCCGCGCCCAGTGTCAGCGTCTTTGGCCGACGAGCGAAGTACCCGGTCACGACGTCATGGTGGCCGCAGGGCCATCGAGCGTCACGGCCCTCCGCTCGGGCTGTGAAAAGGCGGCAGCTTGCTTGACTGGTCGAAACACGCGATCTCAATCTAGTTTCCCGGAGCCGCAAGCCGCTAACGGCAGGAGACCGGGCACGACCCGTGGCGTAGTGCCCGCCCAGGACTTCTAGTCGCCCGAACGGCTCCGGAGCCATGCGTCGCGCGCGGCCAGCCACTCGTCACGCTTCAAGTCGTAGGCGTTGCCGTCGACGTAGCGCCCGTTCTTGATGTCTGCCCACTTGGTGCGGCCGGCGAGGCTGTAGCCCTGCTTGGCCAGAGCGGCAGAGGAGCGTGTGTTCGTCTCCAGGACGAACGACTGGAGGACGTGCAGGTGGAGGCGGTCGAAGCAGTACTCGAGCAGCAGGTGTTTGGCCTCGGTGCCGTACCCCTTGTCACGCACCTCCGCAGGACCGAGGAAGCTGCCGGTCTCGCCGACACGGTTCACGAAGTCGACCGCGTACACACTCACCAGTCCGATGAAGCGATCGTCCTCCTTCAGGCACACGGCGAAGACGATGTCCTTGGGAGGGCGGTGCTCGTAGAGCTTGGCGATCCATTTCTCGTGTCCAAGCGGGCTGGAGGGCATCGGTCCGCGCCACATGAAGGTGTCGGTCTCGACCGCATCTATGCTCGCGAGGCCTTCGGCATCCGCTACCTCCAGGGGTCGCAGATAGACGCGCTCGCCGACCATGATCGGGTTACGCATCCTTGACCTCCCAGCGCGGATTGAGCGCCTGGTACGTGAGGCTGTCGACCCGACAGCCTGCGCGGGCGACGAACTCGCGAAGCCGCACGCTGGGCACCATCCCGAGCTCCTCAGCCGCGGCGATCGTCTCGGCTTCATCGCCGGCCATCTCGACGCTGACCACCATCACCTCCATCTGGTCGCGAAGCCACGGCACGATTACGCGCAGCGCTTCTGCGCGCAGTGCGTCGTGGTCGCTCATCGACGGAGCGAGATGGAAGGTGACCAAGCAGCGCCGGAACCCGTCGTTGGACCTCAGCTTGACGCTGCCCACGATCTCGTCGGTCTCCTTCCGGACCAGAGCCAATCGCAGCCCTGGGTCCGCGGCCTCATCCTTAAGGATGTTCTCGGCCTGAGCAGCACCGATCAGGAACGGACCCGGATGCCACGCGGGCGCGAAGTCTTTGTCGGCCAGGACAAGCGGCCGCAGGTATACGCATTCGCCGGTGAGGTAGACGATTCGCATCTCTCCCATCAGCCCAACCGTGCCACCGTACAGGATGGCACCGGAGCGGCAACAGCGCCGACGGTGGCCCAGTCTGTGGTGCCCGTCGGAAACTTGTACCCCCGACGGCCTAGGCGGCCGATGCATGCGTCAGGGGGACCCCCAAGCAAGGGGCCCGGGGGGCGTCGTCACGCATTCGCTGAACGCGCTCCCCCTACCGCCACCTCCGTGAGCTGCGATGTCCTCGAGGCCGGCCCTCCCAGGCGCGCGCTGGCGACCATCGCCAGCAGTGCCGCAACGACCGCCATTCCGAAGAGCGCGTTGAGAGGCCTGCCCGGCGCCAGCACCACCGCAAGCGGCAGGATGCTGGAGCCCGCGGCACCGCCCACGTAGCGACAGGTGCCCAGAAGTCCGGCCGCCGCCCCCGAGGCCGCGGCGCCCACCGCCTCGATGCCTCCGACCTGGATCGCGGTTGAGGATGCGCCCAGGCCCAGGCCCGCGACGGCGAGCCCCGCGGCCATCGCCTGGAGTCCGAGACGCTCACCAGCCGCCGCCAGGGGCAGGAAGCCGGCCGCGAGCACGCAAAGGCCGCCAACGGCAACCGCGCGGCGGCCCCGCACGTCAGCGAGCCGGCCGGCAATGGGCGCCGCCAGCGCTGCCGTGGCCAGAAGCGCCGTCAGCAGCAGACCGCTCTGGGTGGCCCCGCTCGCCGTCGAGAGCAACAGCGGGGTGCCGACCAGGGCCGCGTAGAGCGCCAGGTTGCTCAGGCCCAGCGCCAGCGCCGCGGCGGCCAGGCCGCTGCTGGAGCGCAGCCTTGCCCGGCCTGCGCGCGCGGCGTCGGTCGTGTCTGCCGCCGGCTGTGGAGACCCCGTCACGCGCGGCAGAGACCGCCAGCCAAGCGCGATCGCGACGGCCACCGGGGGCACGTTGACCGCGAAGACCCAGCGCCAGCCCCAGTGCGAGACCAGGAGCTGGCCGAGCGGGGGGCCCGCAGCGGCGGCCAGGGCCATGGCGGCGCCGACGAAGCCGAAGCCGAGACCGCGGCGGCGCAGTGTCACACGCTCACGCAGGATCGCGAGCGCGTTGGGAAACGCGAGCGCTCCCCCGGCAGCCTGGGCCAGACGGCAAGCCACCAGCGCGGCGAGGCTTGGCGCCACGGCGCCGGCCAGCGCAGCGGCGCCGAACACGGCCAGCCCCGCCAGCAAGAGGCTCCGCCGGTTCCAGCGGTCCCCGAGCCGGCCACCGATGGGCGGCAGCACCGCCATCGCCACGAGGTAGCCCGTCACGAGCAGCGAGCTTGCGCCCAGGCCGGCCTGAAACTCCAGTCGGGCCTGCGGCAGGGCGACGACGATCATCGTCGCGTTGAGCGGGGACACGACGGTGGCGACCAGGACGGTGACGACCACCCCCGGCATTGCGTTCCCCGTCCGCTGCGTCGGCCGGCCGATCATCCGCCCTGTCCCTGAGCCTCGGTCAGCAGCTGTTGCGCGTCGGCTCGGTATCCGCCGGAGGGAGCCACCTGGAGGTAGCGCTCGAGTGGCGGGATCGCATCCCGCGGCCGGTTCAGCGCGTTGAGCAGGATCACGCCTTTGAGGAAGAGCGCCTCCGGGTAGTCCGGGTGTGTGGCCAGCACCTTCTCAGCGCCGCGCAGCGCATCGTCCGGGTCGCCCGCCTCGTAGACCAGCAGCGCCAGCCGGGTGGTCGCCTCGGGATTGTTGGGGTCCCGCTTCAGCACCTCGACGTACTGCTGCGACGCCGCCTTGGGCTGGCCAGCCTCCAGGTACGTCTGCGCCAGGTCCAGGTGTGCTTCCAGGTCGTCAGGATGATCCCGGGTACGCTGCTCCAGGCTGGCGGCAGTCCCTCCGAGCGCGGCAGCAGGCGAGGGCGACGGCTGCGCGCCCGTTATGAGACCACCGGGCGGGCGCTGACTCACCGCCGCAGCGAGCAGCGGGACAGTCGTGGCCACGGCGGCGCCGGCAATCAGCCCCGCCACCAGCAGGGCTGCACGGCGCGGTCGCGAGCCGCGGTCTCGCCCGTGACGAGCCCGGGGCCCCGGTGCACGGCGCGACCCCCTCAGCGCCGCCGCAAGCTCCGCCGTCGCGTCATTCTTCCCGGCCTGCCCACGAAGCAGCGCTACGGCATCGGACTCGTTGCGCTGCCGCAGGCTCTGATAGTCCGCCTCGGCGATGGCCCCACGCGCCCGGTCCCGCTCCAGGTCGCGCAGCGCCCTGAGCACACGCAGCCGCTCGTCTTCGCGGGCCGCAGCCAGCTTCTGCAGCCGCACGTGAGAATGACGCAGGAACGGGGCCAGGATGCCGAGCAGGGCGATGCCCGTAAGCAGGGCCGCCGCGGGCCCGACCCAGCTCATTCGATCTCATTCCCGACGGCCGCCATCGCCTTCTCGATCAGCCGCCGGTCCGCCTCGTCGAGCGGGGGCCCAACGGCCGCCGTGACGACTGGCACCTGGCTCCAGCGCCGGATCGATACGGCCACGAGCGCGAGACCGGCCAGCCCCAGCAGCCCCGGCGCGAGCCAGGGCAGGAGGTTCAGCCCGCGCTGCGGCGGGCTGAGCAGGATCCAATCGCCGTACGCGGTCACGAAGTCGGCGCGGACCTGGTCGGGCGTCCTGCCCGCCCGCAGCTCACTTGCGATCTTCGCGCGCATCTGTTGAGCAACGGGCGCCGGCGAATCGGCCGCCGAGAGGTCGTGGCAGACGGGGCACTTGAGCGTAGCGGCTACCTGGTGCGCGCGCTGCTCGACGCTGCCTGACGCCTCGGGATCGAACGTGGCGGCGTACGCCAGGGCCGCCGCGGCCGCCAGCAGGGCCGCAGCCATCGCGAGCTCGACAACCCTCAAGAGCGCTGTCACCGGACAGCCTCCGGCTGGAGGCGCTTGACCTCCCGAGCAACCAGCTCCTGCGTCACCGGTCCGATCTGCTTGTACGCGACCTTGCCGTCGGGCGCGATGAAGTAGGTCTCCGGCAGCCCGGTCACGCCGTAGGCAAGCGCGGTCCCCGACTGCGGGTCGTCGAGCAGGGGCCAGGTAATGCCGCGGTCGGCGGCGTAAGCCTGGGCGTTCGTCGCGCTGTCCTGGAACGTGATGCCGAGCACGGTCACGCCGCGGTCTCGATACCGCTGATACGTGTCCTGCAGGACGCCTTCCTCAGTCCGGCAGGCCACGCACCAGGACGCCCAGAAGTTCAGAATGACCACCTGGCTGCGCAGGGAGGCGAGCTGGACGTGCTGGCCGCCGTCGATTGTCCCCAGTCCGAACTCCGGGGCGGGCTTGCCCACCATCGTGTCGGGCAGCGCGTTGGGGTCGTGGCCCAGGCCCGCGCCGAGGAGCGCCACTGTCAGCCCGACGCCGGCTGCCACGCCGGCAATTGCAGTCCACCTCCGCCAGCCCATCCTCAACCCACCTCCGCCAGACTGCTCGAAGGCGTGGTCTCGGCTGCCCAGAAGCGCCGCCGGCTGGGCCAGGCGCTGACCAGGCCCCCGAGCGCCATCAACGCCCCGCCCACCCAGAGCCAGGTAACGCCCGGGTTGAGCAGCACCCGAAAGGTGGCCCGCTGGCCGTTCTCGTCGAAGCCGAGCACAGAGACGTACAGGTCGGTCAGCAGCCCGTATCGGATCGACGGGCTCGGGATGGGCTCGGCGGCCGCCGGATAGATGTTCAGCGCCGGCTGCACTACACCCTGGCCCTGGCCACCCCTGGTGATGCGGACGGGAGCCTGCAGAACCATCCGTTGGGCCTCCGGACGTGGCTGCAGGCCCTCGTAACGCAGTTCGTAGCCGGCGAATGAGACCTGCTGACCGCGCTCGAGGGCCACCTCCGTTTGGCTGGCGAACGCCGAAGCCGCGATGGCGCAGGCCGCGACGGCGACCCCGCTGTGCACAACCAGCGCGCCGACGTGCCTGCGATTGCGAGCCACCGCCGCCGCAATGCCGGCGAGTGCGGAGCGGCCGTTCGCCATGGCTGAGGACGACGTCATGCGCACCAGCTCTCCGGCGTTCGCCGCCAGAACGAAGGAGGCCAGGCCGAAGGCGGCGGCGGCCCCCCAGCTGTGGCCTCCGAGCGCGACCGTTCCAACCACCACCAGCGCCCCGAGGACCGCGGGCACGCCCCCGCGGAGGCGGAGCTGGGCCCAGGAGCTCCGCGTCCAGGCCAGAAGCGGGCCCACCCCCATGAGGAGGAGCAGCAGCAGGAACGGCAGCTTGCCCGCCTGATTGAAGTAGGGCGCACCGACCGTCACCTGCCGGTTGGCCACCACTTCGACCAGGACCGGGAAGATGGTTCCGAGGAGCACCATGATGGCCAGGGTGAGGGTCACCCAGGCGTTACCGAGGAGTGCCGACTCGCGGGCCAGGGCGGAGTCGAACCGGCCTTCGGACTTGAGCTGCTGACCTCGCAGCGCGATCAGGCCGAAGCCCACGACCAGCACCAGCACGAGGAAGGCCAGGTAGGCCGGCCCCACGAGCGACCTGGCGAACGCATGGACCGAGGCCACGATCCCGGCGCGCGTCAGCAACGTGCCGAAGGTGGTGAGTGAGAAGGTGGCCACGGCCAGCGCGAGGTTGACCAGCTTCAGCATGCCCCGTCGCTCCTGGACCATGGAGGTATGGAGGAACGCGGTGGATGTGAGCCAGGGGAGCAGCGCCACGTTCTCGACTGGATCCCAGGCCCAGTAGCCGCCCCACCCCAGCACCGCGTACGACCAGAGCGCGCCGAGGGTCAGGCCCACGGTCAGGAACCCCCACGCCACCATGGTCCAGCGGCGGGCGACCCGCACCCACCAGTCGGAGACCGAGCCCGTTATCAGGGAAGCCAGGGCCAAGGCGAAGGGAACCGAGAAGCCGATGTAGCCGAGGTAGAGGAAGGGCGGGTGGACCGCCATCAGCCAGTGGTTCTGCAGCAGTGGGAGCGGGCCCCGGCCGTCGGCGGGGGACTGGTCGAGAGCCACGAACGGCCGGCTGGGTAGCAGCACCAGGAAGAGGTAAAAGAGGGAGATGCCGTACATCACCGCCAGAGCCCAGGGCAGCGTCTCCGGGCGGGTGGCTCTGAACCTGAACGCCACGGCGGCCAGGTAGCCGGCGAGGACCAGGTTCCAGAGCAGCAGCGACCCCTCGTGGGCGGACCAGAGGGAGAGCGCCTTGAAGAAGAGAGGTGTCTCCCGGCTGGAGTTCTCGGCGACGTACTTGATCGTGAAGTCGTTGCCCAGAATTGCCACGAGCAGGATCGCGTTGGCGGCGAGGACCAGGGCCAGCAGCGAGTAGGCAGCCGTGCGCGAGCTCTCGATCAGCGCCGGCTGGCGCCGGTGGACGCCGACCAGGGCGCCCAGCAGGCCGTAGGTGGCGGTCAGGAACGCCAGGCTCAGGGCGATGTTGCCGAGCACGACCATGCTGTGCCTCCGGCTCAGCCCCCGGCCAGCTTTGCGGAATGCGGCGGGGCGTCGCCCGGTCCGGGCGGCCGGTAAACGTTGTCGTGCTTGACCATCACCGTGTCGCCGTGGAACACGCCGTCGCGCCCGTAGGCGCCCTCGACAACCACGCCGCGGCCGGCCTGGAACATCGACGGAACAGCTCCGTGCTGGTCGACCGTCATCTCATGGGCCCCGTCCGTGACGACGAAGCTGACGCCGCCGGCGGAGTCTCGCACCGTGCCGGCCTCGACCAGTCCGCCCAGCCGCACTCGCTCCCCCGCTGCGGCCGCACCCTTGGCGAGCAGGTCGCTCGGCGTCTCGTAGTAGACGAGATTGCTGGTCAGGCCGTTGCTGACCACCCAGCCCAGGCTGGTGACCACCGCCGCGCCAAGCACGAGCACGCGCAGCCTGGGCAACCGTAGGGTCATCGCCTCGTTGAAAGCCGAGCTGCTCGCCTGGCGGCGCTGCGCGCACGTTGCCGGAGGTAGATCGTGTAGCCGGCCAGCGAGAAGAAGGCGATCAGGTAGCCGGCGGCGACGAAGCCCAGGTTATCCACGGACCACCTCCACGCCCGACAGGTCGGCCTCGATCTCACCTGGCTCAGGCTCTGGGCGGCGCAGGAAGCCCGCGCTCACGGCTTTCGTCTCGAGCCGCCCGACGCGCATGCGCAGTGCCATCAGGTAGCCGTAAAGCAGCGTGAATGCGAACAGGGCCCAGAGGAGGGTGGCCAGCATGACGGGTGCAATCGTCGGCTGACCTGGTTGGAGCACCGTCGGCGGCTGGTGCAGCGACCGCCACCAGAGGACCGACATGTGGACGATGGGCACGTCGACGAAGCCCACGACGCCCACGACAGCCGACCACCGCGCGCGGCGCTCCGAGCTCTCGGGCAGCCGCCGCACGGCGAGGTAGCCGGTGTATATCAGCAGCATTATCGCGGTCGTCGTGAGTCGCGGATCCCAGGTCCACCAGGTGCCCCACGTCGGGTATCCCCACAGCGAGCCGAGCACGATGGTGAGGGCTGTGAACAGCACCCCGATCTCCGCGGAAGCCGCGGCAATCCGGTCCCAGTGCCCCCGCCGCGTGATCAGGTACGCGGCGCTGGCCACGAACACGACGGTGAAAGAGAGATACGCCAGCCACGCGGCTGGGACGTGGACGTACATCAGCCTCTGCACGTTCCCCTGCACCGCGTCGGGCGGAGCGACGGCCAGTGAGAGCACCCCGCTGATCGCCACGGCCACCAGGGCCGCCACGCCCAACCGGCGCTCTCCACTGCGCGAGGTGAGCCCTCCGAGCAGCCGTTCCAGCGGCCTTGTCAGACGCTTCATGTCTTCTCCTCGAGCGGTGCTGGGGGCCGCTGGCGGGCGGCCCCCATGGCTGATAGGGAACCCCGGGTTAGATCGACAGCAGGTACTGCACCAGGTCGCTCTTCTCCTGGGCGGTCAGGCCGAGGTTGAAGGAGGTGTTGTAGTGGTTGACGACGTCGCCGAGCGTCGCGAACCGGCCGTCATGGAAGAAGCCGCCCTTCTGGTGTGCCCAGAGGCCCTTCAAGGGGGCCGTGCGGTAGCCGTGGACGACAACCGGGTTGCCCTTCGCGTCGCCGATGACAAAGGCCGGCGCGCGGTCGGCCTGGAACTCGTCGATGTGGATCTCAGCCGGCGTATGAATGTTCCACCCGGGCTCCGTGAAGAGCGGCGCGACGTGGCAGGTCGCGCACTGCGCCTTGCCATCGAACACCACCTTTCCGCGAGCGGCGGCAGCGGGGTCAAAGGAGCCCGCCGGCGGTGACGGGGCTGGGATGGAGAGCTGATAGAACTGCAGGGCCGCCAGCTTGGCGGTGATCTGGTCGTTGTTGGGATTCGAGACGTGGCCGAACCTGTTCTTATCGGCGATCGGGAACTGTTGTGCGTTGTCGAGGCGTTCGTCGAAGAACGTCCCCACGCCGTGCATCTCCAGGTTGGCGACAAAAGCGTTCCAGTAGGTGACCGAGCCCCAACCGGTCCAGGTGTGGAGGTTCACGCCGGCCAGCCCGAACGCGGGTGGGATCAGGACTGGTGAGCGATTGACACCCGCGGCGTCCAGGTGCACGGCCTTGCCGTCCAGGAAGACCTCGGCGTCGAACTTGCCGGGACCCCAGGTGGCCAGCACCGCCCTCAGCGTAGGCACGTCCACGCCAAGCAGCGACGCGACCGGCTGGAGGTTGGGAGCCAGCGAGACGATTGCGCCCACGTTCAGGTCCCGGTTGGGCCAGCCGTCGAGCCGGTGGCCGATCCCTGCGGCGAATGAGTTGTCGACAGTGGAGTGGCACAGCGCGCACTGGATGCCCATCGACCGGAGCGTGCCGTCCTGGTTGAAGAAGCCGGTCACCCCCACGACTGCGTTCAGCTTCATGAGGGCCAGGGTGGTGGCAGGATCGTCGAGGTTGACCTGGCCCGCCGTGATGGCTTGCTGCAGCTCCTCCGGGAGCGCGTCCACGTCGACCTTCAGGCCCACCGCCAGGGCGGTTTTAGGGCTGACGCCGGGGCCGACGCCGCCCAGCTTCTGGCCCTCGATTGCCCTGTGGAGCTGAAGCGTGTCTCCCCAGAACGCCTGGTCACCGAAGGTGTCGAAACGGAATGTCTCGCGGCCCTCCGCCAGCATCTGTCTGGCGTTCTGATTGATGGTCTTGTCGAATGGCGCGTGCCGCTGCTCGAGCGCAACCGTGGCAGCCGAGGAGCCGGCGCCGACCGCCAGCATGGCGCCGATCCCCAGCGCGCCGGTCAGCAGTGCCTTTCGCGAGACCCTCGGTAGCAACCTCATAGGCTCCTCCCCCAAAAGTGGCGTCCGCTCTATTGCTAATAGATGATGGCTAAATTAGGCCCGGCGGGGTATCGCTGTCAAGGTTCCGAATCGGGGAACGCGCTCAGTCTTCGAGCAGAAGGCCGAAGAGCGCCATCCCGGCGCAGAGGAAGACCGTGTCGAATGCGGCCAGGAGTCCCAGCCAAGGCGCGGCGCTGGCCGCTTGACCCGCCTGAATGAGCCCCGTGGCCTTTATCGAGGCAATCAGCACCGGCGTGGTGAGGGGGAGGATCAGGAGCGGAAAGATCGCCTCGCGCGCCCGGGCGGCCTCGGTCAGCACTCCGAAGAGGCTGCCCACGGCGGCGAGCCCTATGGTGCCGAGCGTCATCGTAGCTGCCTGCTGCGGCAGGTCACTCATGGTCCCCACGCCGAACAGGGCGCCTGTCAGCAGAACGATCGCGACCTCCAGGGCGAGCAGCTGCACGATCACCGCCCCGGCCTTGCCGAGGAAGACCGCCGCCTTGTCGACGGGCGCGAGCAGCAGTCCTTCCAGCGCCCCATCCTCGCCCTCAGCCTCGTAGGCTCCGCGAAACGTGAGCACCGAGGCGAAGAACACTGCCAGCCAGAGCAGGGCTGGCGCGGTCTGCTGCATGAGCACTCGGTCGGGCCCCAGCGAGAGGCCGAAAGCCACGAGCTGTGTGCACGCAAAGGGCAGGATCACCCCGACCGCATGACGGCCGCGAAGCTCGGTGTGCAGGTCCTTGGATGCGACGGCCGCCGCCTGGGTCGCGAAGGTCACAGCCGGCCGGCTCCTGCAGCGGTCGCCGCCGGCGGTGAGTAGAGGTGACCCTCTCGCATGACCACAACCTGGGTGGCCAGATGCTCGCGCGCAGCGTCATGGGTCACGATCAGGGTGGTTCTGCCGGCGTGGCGAGCGTCCATCACCAGGCTGTCGACCAGCTCCTTCGCCTCCCTGTCCAGGCCCGAGTACGGCTCGTCCAGCAGGAACAGCTCGGGCTCGCGCAGAAGCGCCCTGGCCAGGGCCAGCCGCTGCCGCATGCCCTGCGAGAAACCCCGCACTCGCTCTCGCCCTACCTGGGACAGCCCGACGTCCGCCAGCGCGCGCGCGACCTTCTTGGGGTCGACCATGTAAATGACGGCCGCAAAGTGAAGGTTCTCGATTGCGGTGAGGTCCTCGTAGAGACGGGTACGGTGGCTGATCAGCTCGGTCCGCCTGCGGATCTCCTCCCTCTCCGACAGTAGGTCGAAGCCCAGGATTTGGCCGCGTCCGGTGGTGGGCGACAGAGCTGTGGCGATGATCCGCAGCAGCGTGCTCTTGCCGGCGCCGTTGGGGCCCCGGACGAGGACCGTCTCCCCTCGGTCCACCTCCAGGCTGATCCGGCGGACCGCGGCCACCGATCCAAAGGCCCTCGAAATGGCCTGGAGGCTGACGGCCGCCCCGGTATGGTTACGGGCCACTGGCTTTAGAAGCGTGGAGCAGGTCGAGCTCGAAGTCAAGTGGCCGGTGACGATATCGCCTGGAAGCCGGTACCTTTACCGAAAAGTGTGGATTAACCGGTGGATCGGTTCCGTCGGTCTCCGCGGGAGGCACGACATCGACCGTGACATCGAGCGCCTTGCCCTCCTGGAAGACCAGGCACGGCGAGCGCTCTACGGCTACGTGACCCGTCAGGGCGACTTTGTCAGCCGGGACCAGGCGGCGTCGGCGATCGGCATTGCGCGGGGCCTGGCGGCGTTCCATCTGGACAAGCTGGCGGACGAAGGGCTGCTGGAGGTCGTGTACCGAAGACCGCCGGGCCGCGCAGGGCCCGGTGCAGGGAGGCCGGCGAAGCTGTACCGGCGCTCCCGCCATCAGATCAACGTCACACTTCCGCCGCGGAACTACGAGATGCTCGCCCGGCTCCTGGCACAAGCCCTCGATCCCGAGGTCGCGCCTGCCGCTTCGGAAAGGCTCCAGAACAATGCCCACCGTGCGGGCACCGACCTGGCAGGCGAGGCGCGGGGCCTGGCGGGCCGGCGGCCGAACCGCCGCCGGCTGCTGGAGGCGGCTCTCGAGGTCCTGTGGCGCCAGGGATTCGAGCCGAGTCGCGAAGACGGGGATGTCGTCCTGCGAAACTGTCCCTTCGAGGCGGCCGCACGCGAGTGCCCTGATGTGGTTTGCGGGATGAACCTGGCGCTCATGAAAGGCCTCCTCGATGAGCTGAACGTCAGCGGCATGACGGCCATTCTGCAGCCGCGGGAGGGGCTCTGCTGCGTGACGCTGCGAGCGGAGCCACCCGGCGCCGCGTAGGTCTGACCGGCCGGCACGCGCACGGTCGCGCGCCCGATAGCTAGCGAGCCTAGACACCGGCACAGGGATGCGCCCTTACGATTGTGCTCTGGACAACCGGATCCGGAGGAGATGGTGATGCGCATTCGCGTCGTCCCACAGGCGTGGGTGTAGTCCGATGAGGGCGGCCGTCAGCCCACTCGAGTACCGCGTGGCGCCTGAGAGTGAGATCCCCGAGAGGGGCGGCGTGCTGGCCATCCTCGGAGAGCTCGAGGTCGGGGTGTTTCGGGTCAGGGGCCAGCTGGTCGCCTATGAGAACCGATGCATGCACCAGGGTGGTCCGGTCTGCACCGGTGAGATCGTCGGGCGTTACGAACAGGTGCTCAACGCGGACGGCACGGTTGCCGGCGAGCGCTTCGACGAGTCCGAACCACATCTCGTCTGCCCCTGGCACGGTTGGGAGTACGAGCTTGCCACGGGGGCCTGTACGGCGGACCGGCGCTTCCACCTCCGACGCTATCCGGTGACGGTCAGGGACGGCGACGTCTATGTCACGGCCTGACGCGGTCGAGGAGGCTGGCCGGCGTCTGCTGGGCCTGGTCGACCGAAGCGAGGGTGGAGAGCTGTCGGAAGAGACGAGGCGGAGGCTGTTCGGAGCCCTGATCTGCGCTTACGCTCGCAGTTGGCGCACGGGAGCTCCGCCGCCCTTTCACCTGCAGGAGGTCACGACCGATGAGGTGGTCGTTGCGGCCGCAGAGATGCTGAGGGCTTGCAACGTGACCAGCTTCGAGATTGCCGCCATGTTCAATGTTTGATGAGAGGTTTTGAAGGATGAGGCAGACCATCGACGGGCCGCTCGAGGCGACCGTCGTCCGTGACCGCCGCTTTTCCTTCCTCGCCAACGCCAGGAAGGAGGCCGACCGTCGGGGCCTGTTGGACGTCCCTGTTGTCGACTGCGACTGCCACCTCTATGAAACGACTGCACTTCCCGAGATCACGAGGCACATCGAGAACCCGAGCATCAGGCGGTCCTTCGAGCGTTCATCCCTGGCGATGGCCATGCATGCGCTCATTCCCGGCAACCTCGGCGACCGAACCGTTGCCGGCCGAATCAAGACGGACCTGGACATGCAGTTGCCGGCCGGAGACATGACCGGGGTGCATCCGCTCGCGGCCGGCCTGCTGAACTCGATGGACCAGATGGCCATCGACTACTCGATCCTCTTCCCGACGCCGATGCTCACGCTGGGTACCCACCCTCAGCCGGAGTTCGAGGTAGAGCTGGGCCGCGCGTACAACCGCTGGCTGGTGCGCGACGTGCTTCCTGCCAGCCCTCGGATCAGGACGATGGCCTACCTGCCGCTCAGCGACCCCGAGGCCTCCGTGCAGGTGATAGAGGAGTTCGCGGAAGCGCCAGGCGTGCTGGGATTCATGGTCACGGCTGTGCGCTATCAGCCGATTCACCAGAGCAGGTTCATGAAGGTGTTCGCAGCTCTGAACGAGCGTCGGCTTCCACTGGCCTTCCACTCGGGGCCGAACTGGACCGACAGGCCGTTCGAGCAGCTGAACCGCTTCATGGGTGCGCACGCGCTTGGCTTCCCCTTCTACGCCATGATCCAGCTCACCAACGTCGTGCTGAACGGCCTCCCCGAGCGATTTCCCGGGGTGCGCTTCGTTTACATGGAGGCGGGCCAGGCCTGGGTGCCGTTCCTGATCGCCAGGCTGGACAACGAGTACCGGCTGAGGTCATCTGAGGCGCCGTTGCTGAAGCGCCTACCCAGCGCCTACATCCGCGACATGTTCTTCACTACGCAGCCGTTCGAACGCCTCGACGACCCGGCCCACATCCAGACCTTCTTCGAGCTGATGAATGGCGAGAACCAGCTGCTCTACTCCTCCGACTATCCGCACCAGGACTTCGATCTGCCCGCCATGATCTGGGACCTGCCATTCCTCTCCGAGGAGGCCAAGCGAAAGATTCTCGGCGGCAACGCGATGCGGCTGTTCGGCCTGCCAGTACCAGCTCGCACCTAACCGGGGGAACTCTCTCCTCCGACTGCGCACCCGACTGCGCAGGGGAGAGACCTTCGCCCTCTCACCGGCTGGCGCGATGAAAGAAATCTCATCTCCAGCTCATCTTGCACGGCGGAGCGGCCCGCACGATCGTTGCATGGTGGCGGTGGTAGGCGAACGTGTCCGCACCTGGCTGTGGTCCCAATACCTATGGCGCTACCTGTGGCCGCTCGGCATCGCGGCCGGCCTGGCGGTCTCGGGCACCGTCCTCGACCTCGCACGACCCTGGCCCCTGCTGCTGGTCATCGACCACGGCATCGGCCACCGACCTCTGGCACAGCCCTGGAGTTCGCTCCTCTCACCAGTTGGGGACGACCCGGTCGGGCTTGCCGTGTTGGCCGGCCTGGCCCTGATCTGCCTGGCGGTGGCGGGCGGTGTCGTGAACTACCTGGCCCTGTACCTCGCCCACGCCAGCGTCGAGCGGATGGGGGCCGACCTCCGGGGTGAGGTCCACGCCAGGCTGCTCGGGCTGTCAATGCGCTTCCACGAGCGTCAGCGCGCCGGCGAGCTGACGACCAGGCTGAGCAGCGACGTCAGCCAGGTGCAGGACCTCGTGGTGGCCTCACTCGTGAGCGTTCTGCCACACGCCGTGACCCTGGTCGGAGTGGTGGTCGTACTCCTGGCGATCGACCCGCTCATGGGCCTCGTGAGCCTTCTGGTGGCAATCGCGGCAGCGGCGGTCATTGTGGGTGGGCGCCTGCGTCTGGGCCAGGCCCAGCTGGAGCATCGCCGGCAGCAGGGTTCGCTGGCGGCCGGCATCACTGAGGCCATGCGCAACGTGGGATTGGTGCAGGCCCTGGCCCACGAGCACTCAACGCTGCGGGCGTTCCGGTCACGGAACCTCGAGCTGGCAGACTCGGGTCAGGAGCTGGGCGAGCTCGGCGCCGGTAACGGCCTGGCCGCGGAGATCGTCCTCGGGGTGGGGATCGCGCTGGTCCTCTGGATCGGAACCGCTCAGGTGATGAGCGGCCACATGACGGTCGGGCTTCTGTTCGTCGTCCTCTGGTATATGGCCGCTCTCAGCAGCCCGATCCGCTCGCTCGCCCGTCTGACGACCATCCTGGGCAACGCGGCGGCCAGCGGTGATCGCCTGAATGAGGTGCTGTCGAGCCGTGAGGTAGTGCCCGAGACCCCCGAAGCGCCGGTACTGCCGACTCCGCGCCAGCACATCGTTTTCAGGGGCGTCTCCTTCTCGTATATCTCGGGCCGCCCTGTGCTTCGTGAGGTCGACCTGGAGATCAAGACCGGCAGCACGCTCTGCATCGTCGGCCCGGCAGGTGCAGGCAAGTCCACGCTGCTGAGCCTGCTGCTGCGGCTGTACGACCCCGACTCCGGGTCGATCGAGGTCGACGGGGCGGACCTGAGATCGTTCGACCTCCGCTCCATCCGAGAGCGCTTCGCGCTGGTGCCCGACGAGCCTGCGATCTTCGACGGCAGCATCCTCGACAACATCGCGATGGGGCGGCCCGGTGCCAGCCGGGCGGATCTCCATGAGGCCGCCCGCTCTTCTCTCGTGGCCGGCTTCGCAGACCGCCTGCCGGGCGGTCTGGGGGCGAGGGTCGGCGAGGGCGGAGTGATGCTGTCAGGCGGCCAGCGTCGCCGCCTGGCGATGGCCCGGGCGCTGGTCCGCCAGGCGCCGGTGCTCCTCTTGGACGAGCCGACCAGCGGGCTTGACGTGGAGGCGGAGGCGCAGATCATGACTGAAGTCAGGGGCGCGAGCCGGACTGTCGTCGTCGTCACGAGCAGCATGTCTCTGACCCAGCACGCGGACCAGGTCGTCGTGCTGAATGACGGCAGCGTCGTCGAGGCGGGCGAGCCCGCCCAGCTGCGCCAGGGGGCCGGTCATTACGCCCACCTGTGGGACCGGTACCTGCCCAAACCGGAGGTTCGCCACGCTTCGAGCGAGGCGGCGATTGACGGCCAGCAACCGACCCCGTCGACGGTATGTTGAAAATCCGCCAGAACCCCGCTCCGGCAGCGACGGCAGCGCCCCGATTTCGGCCTGGCGATCCGATCTGCCCCGGGCTCTTCGCGTGGGAGCTGCTCGGCGACGGCCACCGCACCGAGTGCTGGCTGGCCTGGAGCGTGCCGCTCTGGAGCCACGTCGTGGTCAAGCTGCCACGCGAGGAGCACCTCAACGAGGCGCGCACGGCCGCCCGTCTGGCGGGTGAGGGGAGGATTCTGCGCCGTCTCCAACACCCGGCGATCCAGCGGCTACTGGATGACGCGCACGGGGCCCCACTGCCCCACCTGGTCCTGGAATACGTCGAGGGCCCGACCCTGGACACGCTGACCGACGAGGAGGGCCCGCTGACACCGGGCGAAGTCGTCCGCGTCGGCATGCAGCTCGCGGCCTGCCTGCACTATGTGCACGGCCAGGGCCTGGTGCACCTCGACCTCAAGCCGGGCAACGTGGCTCTCAGAGAGGGCCGCGCGGTGCTGCTCGACTTCGATATCGCGCGCCCGGCCGGCCAGCCAGCACCGCCGGGCGTGGCGCACGGGAGTCGCGCCTACATGGCGCCCGAGCAGTGCGAGCGGGCGGCCACGGACGTCCGGATGGACCTGTTCGCGCTGGGCACCGTCCTCTACGAGCTGGCCACGGGCCAGCGCGCCTTCCGACCCGAGGACGCCGTGCCAGGTTGTGATTACCCACAGCTGCTGACCAGGCCTATGCGGGCCCGAGTGTGCCAGCCGTCAGTACCGGTCGACCTCGACCTCGTGATACACGCGCTGCTGGAGCGCGACGCGAGGCGCCGTGCGCAGACTGCGCTCGAGACCCTTCGCATGCTCGCGGAAGCCCTGCCCCGCGGCGAGGACGGCACCTGGCCTTCCTTTGTCGATCCGCTGATGGGCAGCTGGTGATGAGAAGACTCTCATTCCCATCTCATCGGCGTTCGGCTGTCGTTTTGCCACGCTTTGCGGTGTGCTGACGAAGATTTCCCTGACGACCATGGCCGCCGTCGCCGGGGCTGCCATTGCCGTGGCAGCGGCGACTGGCCCTGCGATCGCGCACGACGACTGCCGCGATGGCCGCGGGCAGCAAGCTTCCGCGAACAGCTCCGACGATCACCACGGCGGCGATCACCACCAGGGGTGCCCGCCAGCCCAGCCCACGGTCCCCCAGACCCAGCTGCCACCCGGCAACGAACTCGGTGACCCGGGCATCGTGGTGACGAACCCGTCGTCGACGGGTTCGGCGGACAGGTCATTCGCGATTCCGTCTCCAGTACCCAACCGCAGCGAGGCCGGCCCCAAGGTCGGTGCTGCGCAGGCTGGACTGGTCGCCCACGCCTCCGCCGGTTCGAGCGCGGAGGGGCTGTCGGTCCCCGGCATCGTGCTTGCCGCGCTGGCAGTCGTTGGTCTGCCGCTCCTCGTCATTGCCGGCTTTCGGGCCCGGCGGCGGATGATGTCCGGCATCGACGCAACCTGGCCGCGTGCCTGATCGTGCCGGCCTTGTCCGGTTCCTCCGACCCTATCGTGCAGCGCTTGGCGTGGCGACCGTTCTCGCGGTCACCGAGACCGTCGTCGATCTGGCTCGGCCCTGGCCGCTCCTGATCGCCGTCGACCACGCGATCGCTCACCGTCCGCTTGGCGTCGCCCAGCTGTCGCGGCTCGACGCCTCGGGCCCGCTCGCGCTGGGCGCTTTCGCGGCGGCTCTGATCGTTTGCCTGGCGGTGGCCAGCGCCGTCATCGGCTACCTCAGTCGGTACCTCACGGACGCCGCGGCCGAGCGCGTCGGGGCCGACATCCGGGCTGAGCTGCACGTAAGGATCCTGCGCCTGCCTCTGCGCTTTCACGACCGGAACCGCACGGGTGACCTGACGACCCGCCTCACCGGCGACGTGGGCCGGGTGCAGGACATGCTTGTCGCCTGGCTGACGAGCCTCATCCCGCAGGGGCTGACGCTCGTCGGAATGCTGGCAATCCTGTTCCTGCTCGATCCCCTGATGGCGACAGCCGGTCTGGCCGTCGTGCCGCCGCTCGTCCTGCTCACAATCAGGCGGCGGCGCAGGGTCAGGGGGGCGCAGCGTGACTATCGGTCGGAGCAAGGCTCGCTCGCCTCCTATCTGACCGAAGTGGTCCGCAACGTCCGCGTGATCCAGGCCTTCGGGGGAGAGCGGCAGGCGCAGGAGTCGTTCGCCGACCGCAACCGTGCGGCGCTTCGCTCCAGCTTGACCGTCCTCGATCTCTCCGCTCGGTACGGTCCGCTGGCGGACGTAATGCTGGCAGCGGGCGCCGGCCTTGTGCTCTGGCTCGGCGTCGCCCGGGTGATCAGCGGCCGGATGACGGTCGGCGCCCTGCTCGTCGTGCTCTCTTACCTGGCAGGGCTCTACAGTCCGATCAGGTCCCTCACCGCACTGAGCTCGACCCTCGCCAAGGGCGCCGCCAGCCGCGATCGCATCGAGGAGGTGCTGGCCAGCTCCGAGATGGTGCCTGAGCGTCCCGAGGCCCGCCGGCTGGTCGCCGTCGAGCACGAGATCGCGTTCAGGGACGTCCACTTCGCGTACCGGCCGGAGGCGCCCGTACTCTGCGGCGTCGACCTGGTCGTGCCGGCCGGCACGACGCTGTGCGTGCTCGGCCGCAACGGCGCCGGCAAGTCGACCCTCCTGCTGCTTCTCCTGCGGCTGTATGACCCCGACCGCGGGGGCATCGAGATCGACGGCCGTGACCTCCGAGACTTCCGCCTCGCGTCCCTTCGTGATCGCATTGCGCTGATCCCACAGGAACCGTGGATCATCGAGGGCAGCATCGGCGCCAACATCGCGCTCGGCCGGCCGGGCGCCACCCGCGAAGCGGTGCTGGAGGCAGGTCACCTCGCGCTCGTCGACGAGTTCGCGAACAGGCTGGCTGACGGCTACGACGCTCAGGTCGGCGAGGGCGGCCTGCTGCTTTCCGGAGGGCAGCGGCGGCGGATTGCGATCGCCCGTGCACTGCTGCGCCGGGCGCCCATCCTGCTTCTCGATGAGCCAGCCAGCGGCCTGGACCGGAAGGCCGAGGACAAGGTGATGGCTGCCGTCGGCCGCGCGGCGCAGGGCCGAACGGCCATCCTGGTCACCCACCGGCTCGATGCCGAGACGCCGGCCGATCGCGTCGTGGTCATAGCCGATGGCCGTGCCCAGGAGCGCCGCGCGACAGACGGACGCCCGACCGGGCTGTCTGTGCTGATCTCAGAAAAAAGGAGGTGAACTGGGATGTCCCATCGACGGGGGAGCCGGGTCAAGGGGTCCGCTCGGGTGTTCGCGAGCCACGCGCACCATCAGCGCAGCACGCGGACGACGAAGACGACCAGGACGACCATGACAAGGACAACCAGGTAAAAGCGAGGGTGTGGGGCGGTGGCACGGGCGCCGCCCTTCACCCATCCACATCACCATGGGTAACATCAGCCGGTCTTCAGCTAAGGAGATGCGCATCTTCTCTCGGATCGGGCAGCCCGTCCTTCTCCTGGCAGTAGGGATGCTGGCAGGGGCCGCCTCTGTGGGCGTGGTCATGAGCCGCGATGGCCTCCCCACCTCTCTTGCCGAATTCGGCAAGGCGTTCGCACCATCCGAGGGCGTGGTGCCGGCCACGATTGAGATCAGAAGTCCGGCAGTGCAGCCAGCTGCTCAAACGTCCGGGCAGGCTCAGGCTGGTCAGTCGCCCTCACCTTCGACCACTGCGCCCGGCCAGCTCAAGAAGACGCCGGGGGTAGTCATCGTGGTCACGCCTCCCGTGTACGCGTACCCGCCCGACGACCACGGGAATGACCACAGCGGCAGTGGCGACGGGCACCACTGACACGTGCTCATCCTGATCGTCGAGGACGAGCCCAGGATCGCCTCGTTCCTGCGCAAGGGCCTGATGGCAGAGGGCTATTCGTGCGTCGTGGCGGACGACGCGGAGGGCGCGCTGATCCTTGCCCGGGCCGAGCCGGTTGACCTGGTTCTGCTCGATCTGATCCTGCCCGACCGCAGCGGTCTCGACGTCCTGCGCGTGCTCCGAGCTGGCGATCCCAGGCTGTCAATCCTGGTCCTCACCGCAAAGGACGACGTCGACTCGAAAGTCATCGGGCTGGACCAGGGTGCCGACGACTATCTCACCAAGCCGTTCGTCTTCGACGAGCTGCTGGCGCGCATCCGCGCCCTTCTCCGGCGCGATCAGGCCAGCGCCGTCGAGCTCCGCGCGGGCCGCTTGGTGCTCGACGTCAGGGAGCGATCCGCGCGCAGCGGCGGCGAGAGTGCCACGCTGACCGTCCGCGAGTCTGCGCTGCTCGAGCTGTTCGTACGGCACCCAAACCAGGTGCTGTCCCGCGCACAGATCACGAGCAACGTGTGGCCATACGAGACCGAGTCGGAGAGCAATGTCGTCGACGTGTATGTCCGCTACCTGAGACGTAAGGTGCCCTGGCCAGCAGAGGTTAGCCTGGAAACCGTCAGGGGGGCAGGGTATCGCCTGAAGGTCGCCTCAGCGTGACTCCGGCGCTCAGCCTCCGCCTGAGGCTGACCCTCCTCTGGTGCCTGAGCTCGCTGATCGTGCTGCTGGCCCTGGAGATGCTCACGTTCGGCGTCCTCAGCGCGCAGCTCACCGACGGGGTCGACCGCGAGCTCGCCCTTGAGGCGCGCCAGTACCAGGCCAAGGTGGCCGGAGCTCTAACCGTGCTGGACCTGCAGCAGCGCGCGCAGGCCTTCATCGCCGACAACACTGACGTCGGGCACGGACCCGCGGCCGCCTACTGGATCAAGTTCGCCGACGGCAGCGTCGTGACCAATACCCAGGACGGGGCTCTGCAGGCCACGATCGCGAGCGCGCGACCTCCGTCCGGTCACGGTCAGCGATCCCGGCCGCGGGGACCTGCGAGTAGCGAGCATCTCGATCCAGGAGGGAGGGCGCCCCATCGGTGATCTGCGGATCGCGATCCCAGTGGACAGCGGCGCCATCCTCCGCAATCTGCTGACGCCGCTAGTGCTTGCCAACGCGGCCATTATCGGCCTGGGCGGACTCCTGGCCTACCTGGTCATCGGCGGGGCCCTAGCACCGATTCGCCGGATTTCCTCTACGGCGGCCGGCATCAGCGAGGGCGACCTGAGCAGGCGCATCGCTCACCGCGGCCCCCGCGACGAGGTGGGTCAGCTGGCGGAAACGTTCGACGCCATGCTTGCGCGCCTGCAGAGCGGTTTTGAGCAGCGGCAGGCCTTCTACGCTCTCGCCTCGCACGAGCTGCGCACCCCGATCACGATAGTCCGCGGCCACCTGGAGGTCCTCCGCCGCACCGAGCGTCCCGATCCTGAGGAGGTCAGAGAGACGCTCGAGATCGCTCTCGAGGAGCTGGGGCGCATGACGGCCGAGGTCAACGACATGCTCTTGCTAGGTCGCATGCTCCTTGGGCAGCCAGGAGAGCTGCAGCCGCTGGACGCGGGGTCGGTCCTGCTCGAGGTTTACCGCCGCGCAAGGGGCCTCGCCGTGAGAGATTGGCAGGTTCAGGTGGACGAGCCCGCGCCGATCAGGGCCAACCCGGAGCATCTGCGCCGCGCGCTGCTCAACCTGGTGACCAACGCCGTGCATCACACGGACGAGGGCAATCGGATCCGGTTGGGCTGCCGCTCCTCGGGCGAGTGGGTACTCATCGAGGTCGCCGACTCGGGCGACGGCATCAGTGCAGCGGATCTGCCGCACGTCTTCGCCCCCTGGTATCGCGCCGGTGAGCAGGAGGGGAGCGTCGGCGGCCTGGGCCTGATGATCGTGCGGGAGGTGGCACGCGCCCACGGCGGCGACGTGGATGTCGTCAGCAATAAGCAGAGCGGAACCACGTTCGTCATCCGGCTCCCACGAATCGCGGATGAGGCGCTTGCGGGAGTTAGCACCGTGGCCGAGCCCGTCACCTCGCGAGCCGCCGGCTAGAGGAACCCCTCCGGGCCGTGGGGTTCTTTCCCCCGTCCGGCTGGGAGAACTACATGCTGGACCTGGCCCGAGAGCTGCCCAGGGACTGGCCGCCAGCGCCCGAGGAGATCGGCCGGATCGCATCGCGCTACGACTTCCATCCGGTCTCCTGACACACGAAACGTCTCGCGTTTGGGCTGGCGGGGCCCAACGTGCTAGTTATCGTCGGCAGGGATGCAGAAGTTTGCATCTGTGATAACCAACCTCAGTTGATACCCAACACTGTCTGGCGCCATTCACGATCGTGATCGACCACATCACACGCACAGTCAAGGGGCTGGGGGTGAGCCGCGCGCACTTAGAGGCGTGGGAGAGTAACCGGCTGCTCGCCGCAACCCCCTCCCCCGGATTCGCCGGGTACTCCCCCGACTTCGCGGTCGACTTCGCGGGGGAGAGTCCAAGTCCGCGTAACCATGGCCGGTATCACCAGGGGCGATGGAGATGCGTGGACTCCTCGTAGGCGTGCTGGTCGGGCTCTCTCTGGCGGCCTGCAACGGGGAGCCACAGGCCGCCAGGTCGGCGGCCCGCCCCGGGGACCACGCCGTCTCGGCAGGGGGCGAGGCGACCCAGGCGAGCCCGGCTCCTCCTCCGGCCTCCGCCACGGCACCACCGACGGTCGAGGCGTCCCCGCCTCCTCCAAGCCAGGCCCCTCAGGAGGCGGCTCCGCAGGCGCCTCCTTCCAACGTTCGGGCCTTCCCCCTTGGCGGCTACGGCTCGGTCACGGTGACCATGATGGGTGGCTCGGCGACCGTCACTGTCGTGGTATCCGGGCTCCGGGCCATCGCCCACGCCGTGCATCTCCACACCGGCTGCAACGGCAGCCTCAGCGCCCACATAGCGACCATCGGCACGGTCGGCAGCAGCGGGACGCTGAGCATCACCGTTCCCAACCGCCTGCTGGGTGCCGTGGTGATCGTCTATCCCGGCGCCTCTCCGGTGGGCCAACCGATCCTCTGCGGCGCGACCGCTTGAGGCTGGTCGATGCCCTACCCTGTAAAAATCTAAAGGCGAATCCGGCGAAGATTAGGGGGGCGTCGCCATGGCAACCGGCTACAGGCTTGGCATCTACGTGTTCAAAGACGCCGAGGTCGTCGACTTCGCGGCGCCGTACGGGGTCTTCTCGGTGGCGCGCCGCTTCGATCCGGAGCTGGACGTGTTCCTGGTGGCGGACGCCATGCGCCTCGTACAGGCCCAAGCGGGCTTCACCATTCTCCCGAACTACTGCTTCCTCGACCGTCCCGACATGGACGCCTTTCTCATCCCGGGCGGCTTCGGCACCCGCCAGGAGATGCACAACCGCCGCCTCCACGAGTTCATTCGCACCCAGCCGGATGGGACGCTCCTCGCCAGCGTGTGTACCGGCTCCTGGGTATACGGCGTGATGGGACTGCTCGAAGGCCTCCCGGCCACCAACCGCAAGGAGCCCGACCGGGCGGAGTCGGCGGCGGGCGGCATGGTGCCGATCGACCGGCTGGCGAAAATCGCGCCGGCCTGTCGCATCAGCCGGGCCCGGGTGGTCGACGCTGGTCGCATCGTCACGGCGGGCGGGATCGCATCGGGCATGGAGATGGGCTTCCACCTGCTGCGCCGGGCCGGGTACGGCGAAGACTTCGTCGCGGAGGTCGCCCGAGTCATGGAGTACTCGGCGGCATACGAGCTCTACCGAAGCGACCGCGAGCCGGCGCCGGCGCAATGTTGACAGATTCGGCTGCTCATTCTAAAGTCAGCCATCGAGGGTTATAGAGCGGCCGGGACCACCGCTGAGCTCGTAGACGAGCATATTTGACAATCAGATGTCAGGTTGCGCTCATGGGCGCTCTGTCTTCGCTATGCTAGGCACATCGCGGCGGTGCTCAGCGTCCCGTGAGGTTAAGCAGCGGTTAGGGAGCGATTAGGGAGGGGAAAACGGTAGTGTCCGCGATCAGTCGTCGGAATTTTCTGAAGATCGGGGCGGTCGGCGCGGGGGGGATCGGTATCTCTGCGCTCGGATTCGACCTGGCGCAGGCCTACCAGGTGAAGCAGAACCTGCGCATCGCAGGAGCCCGCGAGTCGCACTCCGTCTGTCCCTACTGCGCGGTCGGCTGCTCGCTGGTCGCCTACACCAACGACTCAGGTCAGCTGCTGCAGATCGAGGGGGATCCTGACAGCCCGGTCAATGAGGGCCGGCTCTGCCCCAAGGGCGCTACGGCAATGCAGCTGGCGGTCGCCGCCAACCGCGTCAAGTCGGTCATGTATCGACCCCCCAAGGCAACCGCCTGGCAGGAGATCACCTGGGACAAGGCGCTCGACATGCTCGCCCGGCGTGTCAAGGACGCCCGCGACGCCACGTTCGTGACCACGGACGCCAGCGGCAGCATCGTCAACCGCTGCGAGGGCATCGCCTTTGCGGGAGGTGCCGCGTTCAGCAGCGAGGAAGGCTACTTCGCCACCAAGGTGATGCGTGGCCTGGGACTGGTCCACTTAGAGCAGCAGGCCCGCGTTTGACACGGCCCCACGGTCGTCAGTTTGGCGGCCACGTTCGGACGAGGGGCCATGACCAACCACTGGCGGGACCTCAAGAACTCCGACCTGATACTGATCAACGGCGCGAACCCAGCTGAGGCGCACCCGGTCGGCTTCCAGTGGTTCATGCGCGCCAAGCTGGACCGCGGCGCCAAGCTCGTACACGCCGACCCGCGCTTCACCAGGACCTCGGCCGTGTCGGACCTCTATCTGCGGATAAGAACCGGTACCGACGTCGCCTACTACGGCGGGCTGATCAACTACGTCTTGCAGAACAACCTGCATCAGCAGGATTACGTCACCAACTACACCAACGCCGCCTGGATCGTGAAGGACGGCTTCACATTCAAGGACGGGCTGTTCAGCGGCTACGACGCAGCCAAGCGGTCGTACGACACGTCGACCTGGAACTACGAAACCGACCCCGACACGGGCTACGCACATACTGACTACTCGCTGCAGCACCCGCGGTCTGTGTTCCAGCTGATGAAGCAGCACTACTCGCGGTACACGCCTGAGGTGGTCGAGAACGTCACGGGCATCCCCAAGGACCAGTTCCTGAAGGTGGCCAAGATGGTGGGCGAGATGGGCCGGCCGGACAAGGTCATGTCGGTCGTCTACGCGGTCGGCCTGACACACCACACCACCGGCAGCCAGCTCATCCGCTCAGGCGCCGTGCTCCAGCTGGTGCTGGGCAACATGGGCATGCCAGGAGGCGGCATGAACGCCGAGCGCGGGCACGCCAACATCCAGGGCAACACCGACCACGCGATCTCCTGGGACATCCTACCCGGCTATCTCCGCATCCCCGCGCCCGGACAGAAAAACCTGGACGATTACGTGGCGCAGTCGGCGGCCAAGAAGACGCACCCCAACTCCTGGAACTTCTTTGGGATCAACTATCGGAAGTTCATGGTCAGCCTGCTCAAGACCTGGTATGGCGACGCCGCCACGAAGGACAACGAGTTTGCGTTCCACCACGTGCCCAAGCCGGCTGGAAACGCGTCCTGGATCACGATCTTCGACCAGGCCTTGAAGGGCAAGATGCAGGGCGTCCTGCTCTCGGGCATGACGGCCACCAGCATCGGGCCGGACTCCAACCAGGTGCTGAAGGGACTCTCGAACCTCAAGTGGCTGGTCGTGATGGACGCGCTTCCGACCACCAGCTCCGAGTTCTGGCGCGCGCCCGGAATGGACCCGAGCGGTATCGACACCGAGGTCTTCCTGCTGCCGACCACGCACTGGATCGAGAAGGACGGCTCGTTTGTGAACAGCGGTCGCTGGATGCAGTGGAAGGACCAGGTGATGAAACCGGAGGGCAACTCCCGCCACGACCACTGGATCATGGCCGACCTCTTCGACCGCGTTAAGAAGCTGTACCGCGCCGAAGGCGGCAAGTTCCCCGACCCTCTCTACGCGCTCACGCTGAACTACGCGGACCCGCTCAAACCGGAGCTCGACGAGATCGCGCAGGAGATCAACGGGAGGGACTTGACCACCGGCAAGCGGATGGCCACCTTTGCCAACCTGAAGGACGACGGCACGACCACCGCAGGTGACTGGATCTACACCGGCAGCTATCCGGACCCGTCAGCGCCGGCGGCCCAGGGCCGGGCCTCCGCCAACCTCGCTAAGCGGCGCGACGGCATTCGCGACCCGCAGCGCAACGACCCGACCGGACTGGGCCTGTACTCCAACTGGGCGTGGAGCTGGCCGCTAAACAGGCGCATCCTTTACAACCGGGCCTCGGCAGACCCCACGGGCAAGCCCTGGGACCCGACTCGTCCCGGCATCCAGTGGAACGGCACTCTGTGGGTGGGCGACGTGCCCGACTATCCGCCCAACATGAACCCCGCCGACCCCGCCGCCTGGCTGCCGTTCATCATGAACGGGGAGGGCACCGGGCGCATCTTCTCCTCTTCGATGGTGGACGGGCCTCTGCCCGAGCACTACGAGCCGGTCGAATCGCCGATCCCCAACCCGTTACACCCCGCCAACTCGGCGTCGCCGGTGGCCTTTCTCTACGACCAGGCAGCGGGCCGGCCCAACCGTTTCGGCACGGTCAAAGACTTCCCGCACATCGCCACCAGCTACCGCCTGACCGAGCACGAGCACTACGTCACGCAGCATGTGCCACTGCTGGTCGGGTTGCAGCCGGAAGCGTTCGTCGAGATCCCCTTCGAGCTCGGTCAACAGCTCAAGATCAACAGCGGTGACCGTGTTCGGGTCACCTCCCAGCGCGGCAAGATGGAGGTGCTGGCGCTGGTCACCAAGCGGCTGGGACCGATCACGGTGGGTGGCAAGAAGGTCTACCAGGTCGGCATCCCCATCCACTGGGGGTTTGTCGGCATCAAGACCGGCCAGCACTGGCTGGCCAACGCGCTGACCCCGTTCGTGGGCGACGCCAACGCGAGGACGCCCGAGTTCAAGGCCTTCCTCGTGAACGTGGAGAAGATGTGATGGAGGCGCGGCTGGCGGTCGCGGCGACATATGCGGCCAGGCGGCGCCGGGCCCAGCAGCTCCGCGAGCGGTACCCGTTCGCTGAAGAGGTGCTGACGCTGTACCTCGGGCTGCTCGACGTGCAGGAGCCGGCGTTCGAGTCCGTCGCCGCCCAGCCGCCAAAGCCCCGGACGGTGCTCGGCATGATCACGCGTGAGGTCCTGCCTCGCGTGATCGAGGCGACGCTGGCTGGGGGCCCGCCGACCCTGGCACAAGCGGTCGTCGGCCGCTTCCACAGCGCTGACCTGGAGGACCTGGTGGGGCGCTGGCTGCGAGGGACTGAGCAGTCGATGGTCGATCGCTACCTCGCGCGCGCAGCCTCGGCACCCGTCCTGGAGGCGCTCCAGCCGGACGTCGTGGGCGTCGTGTGCGCAGGGCGGCGCGACGCCTTTCACTGCCCACGCTGCGGTGGCCCGCCCCAGCTCGAGTTTTTCGCGCTGTCCGGTGAAGAACTCGTGACGGGACCGCGCCACGTGGTCTGCGCCCGCTGCGGCGCTGACTGGATTCGCCCGCGAATGGTGTGCGCCGCCTGCGGCGAGGAGACCTCGAGCCGGCTGCCCGTCTACTCCGAGAGCGAGCGGTTCGTGCACCTGCGCATCGACGCCTGCGAGAGCTGCCACCGGTACCTGATCGGCGTCGACCTTCGACGAGACGCCGCCGCCGTGCCAGTCGTGGACGAGCTGGCGGCCCTGCCGCTCGACCTCTATGCCAAGGAGCGCGGTCTGACAAAGGTCGTGCCCAACCTGATGGGGATGTAGATCATGGCGCAAGCGAAGGGCTTTTTCACCGACACCAGCGTCTGCATCGGCTGCAAGGCATGCGAGGTCGCCTGCAAGGAGTGGAACCAGCTCAAGGGCGACGAGCCCCACTTCCTCGCTGACAGCTTCGACAACACCGGGAAGCTCGACGCCGAGAACTGGCGTCACGTCAAGTTCATCGAGCCCAGCTCGCTGACGGCGGCCACCACGGTCGGAGACGGCCAGGCCTGGCTGATGATGTCGGACGTCTGCAAGCACTGCCAGCACGCCTCCTGCCTCGAGGTCTGCCCGACCAACGCCATCGTCCGCACCGAGTTCGACACCGTCTTCATCCAGCAGGAGACGTGCAACGGCTGCCGCAACTGCATCTCGGCCTGTCCCTATGGCGTGATCGGCTTCAGCGAGACGACCGGCACCGTCCACAAATGCACCCTCTGCTACGACCGCCTTCAGAACGACATGACGCCGGCCTGCGCCAAGGCCTGTCCGACCCAATCCATCCAGTTCGGCAACCTGACCGACCTCCAGGCCGCCGCCGACAAGCGACTGGGCCAGCTCCACCAGGTCGGCTACTCAAACGCTCAGCTGTACGGTCGGGACAACACCGTCTACGGCGGGCTCAACGCGTTCTTCCTCCTGATGGACAAACCACAGGTCTACGGACTCCCGACCGGTGAAAGCGCAGCCCTCCCGAGCCGCAACAACGTCGGCGGCTACCTGGGCGGCGTGATCACGGCCGCGCTGGCATTGATCGGCGGCATGATCGCCATCCGGCGCCGCAGGGAACCACGGGCGGGGGAGACCCGACCGCCGGCGGTGGAGCCCGAAACGCAGCCGGTGGGCTCGCACGCCGGCGGAGGAGATGGCCGCTGATGTTCCTGGCCGTGCACTTCACACAGCCTCCTGAGTGGCGCTGGTACATCCTCGGCTACTTCTTCTTCGCCGGGCTCGCCGGGGGCTGCTACGCGCTGGGCGCCATGCTTCGCCTCTTCGGCCGCCCCTCTGACGAGTCCGCCGCCCGGCTTTGTTTCCTGCTCGCCTTCCCGCTGCTGCTGGTGTGTCCGATCCTGCTGACCATCGACCTCGGCCAGCCGGCGCGCTTCTGGCACATGATGTACGACACCGGAGCCGGGGGCCCGGCCCTCAACTTCAAGAGCTGGTCGCCGATGTCTCTCGGCGTTTGGGGGCTGCTCGTGTTCGGGGTCTTCGCGACCATCTCCTTTCTCGAGGTGGTGGCGCTCGACGGCCGCAACTACCCATTGAGCGGGGTCGTGAGCAAGGTGGTCGCCGGTGGTGTGGCCCGGTTGGTCAACGTCGTGGGCACCGTGTTCGCGCTGTTCGTCGCAGCGTATACGGGCGTGCTGCTCAGCGTCTCGAACCAGCCGGTCTGGAGCGACACCTACGCGCTGGGCGGGCTCTTTCTGGCGTCCGGCCTGAGCGGAGCGGCGGCCCTGGTCACCTTGTTCAGGCGCTGGCGGTCCACCGCTGCAGCAAGCGAAGAGGCCATCGCGGAGGCCGACGGCTACTTCGCGCTGCTGGAGCTGGCGATCATCGCAGTGCTCTTTGTCACTCTGGCGTTCGCCGGCCAGCTGGTGCGGGCGGTCTCTGCGCCCTGGTTCGTGCTCTGGATCGTGGCGATCCTGAGCCTGCTACCGCCGCTGGCGGGGCGCTTCCGTTCGGGCGTCGTTGTGAGCCCCGGCGGCACTGCGGCGCTGGCGCGGATGGGGGTCGCGGCCAACGTGGCAACCGCAGCGATCGTCCTCGTGGGGGTACTAGCCCTCCGGGCGGCAGTCATCTGGAGCGCGCAGGGCTAAGTACGCGTGGCCGAAGTTCGTGTGGGGTCACGCGTGGCATCCGGACTCGCACCATCGATGCCCAGGGGCCTGGTGTCCCGCTAGACCCTCCGATAACGCGATACCGGGGGGTCTAGGGCCGCCACCCACCTCGATAGCATGCTATCGGTCGCAACCAGCTGCGTTCCCCCGAAAGTGCGATATCGGTGCGCCCAGGCCCGGGTATGTGGCTCGATTTTCATCCCCCCGCGATGGTGCCTGGCGCCATGTCTCGTTTGTATGCATGCGGAGATCCGAGCCCGACGTGGCTCGCCTGCGTCCGGCCATGTAGAGACCGTTCATCGGGGTCGTCACCCAGCAATCCACATAACCCGCCACGAACTTCCGGCGGCGACCACTAAGCAGCCGATCTTTTCTACATTTGGCGACCGCAGCCGTGCACAGCCTCGTCGATGACCTTCTGCGGTTGGCCCGATTCGAGAGTGAGCCCAGGCCAGGTCACGGAGACCGTCCAGCTGGTCGACGCCGCTCGGGAGGCCGGCCGGGGTCGTGCCGGTCGTGATCAAGTCCCTCGCATTCGCCGTCGAGGACATCGACGCTGTCGTTGCCGGCCTGCGAGCCCGCGGCGCTGAACTCGTCGGCGAGCTGGAGCGCTACGAGGACAGCTACCGGCTCTGCTACGTCCGCGGGAGGGAATCATCATCGAGCTGGCGGAGCAGATCGGCTAACGGGTCGAGTCCGTTGCTGACTCTCAGAGGTTCGTCGCGTCGGAGCGAGTCACCCGCGGGTCGGACCCGGAGGGATGAGTCGCTCTCGCTGCCTTAGGTACGGCGTATCCGAAGTTCGTTCTGGGTCACGCCTGGCAAAAGCCCTCGACGGCCCGATATCGCGATATCCGGGGGATCTAGGGCCGCCGCCCACCCCGAGAGCATGCTATCGGCGGTGCAACCGGCTGCGCCCCCCCGAAAGTGCAATGTCGGTGCGCCCATGCCCAGGTATGCGCTGAGCTTAAACGCGGCGGCGTGGACCGGCAGCCAAGCGCGCTGCCGATCCACTCGGTGGTGCGGTCGGCGTTTCCTCAGGTGGCTGACGCGACGGTGGGCGTGACCACGAACCACTTGCCCTGCACGCCCTGGCCGGTCGTGTCGCCTGCCTTCTGATCCTTGATCCAGGTGTAGAGCGGCCATCCGTTGTAGGTGACCTGGGTCCCGCCCTCGGGGTTGGTCACGGTGCCCAGCTTCCCGGTCACACCCTTGTCCCCCTGCGGGGTGGTCACGCCTGCCGGGAGCTTCAGCGGCGGCCAGTTCTGGGCACAGGCAGCCGTGCAGGTCACCGTTCCGCCCTTGTCAGTGGTCAAGTAATACAGCGTGAACCCCCTGGTGTCGGTCAGGACCGTTTGCGACGCCGTGCCGACAGTGGCGGTGGCAGTCAGCACGATCGGCGATGGTGTGGGCACCGGTGTCGAGGCCGGCGCGCTGGACGTCGACGTCGGCGAGCCACCACAGGCCGCAGCGACAAGACCGAGGATGAGCGCTCCAACCAGTGTGCCCCAACGAGTGCTTTTGGGCATCTTCCCCCTCCTCAGGTAAGTACGGTGTAACGAAACGCTTATACCGACGGGGGTAACTCTCGGGGCGGTGACGCCGAGATCAACTTGACCAGCGGGCCGGGTTGACGATGGCGTCGGCCCACCCTTACTGTGATGGACTGATGTTCAGACCAATAGGCCGGCTCTCGTTCGAGAAGGGCCCCTGCGCTGCCGTGGCCAGGGTCTCGGATTAGGGCCATGGAACCCAAGTCCCCCGAGCCGAGATTCCTGGTCGATCCCTACCTTGACTGGGCGCACGCCGAGGGCGTCCCGATCCACCGGGGATTCGGCTTCGACCTTCTGACGGTTGATACCGCGCCCTGGCCGCGTCAGGGCGCTGCCGGGGCGCTGGTCATGCTCGAGGGGAGGGGCGACTTCGTCGACTGCCAGGTGGTCGAGCTGGCGCCGGGTGCCCAGGCGGAGCCACAGCGCCACCTCTACGAAGAGGTCGTCTACGTGCTCACCGGGCGGGGCAGCACCACGATCGCCGCAGGCGGCCGCCGAGACAGCTTCGAGTGGGGGGCGGGGAGCCTGTTCGCCCTACCTCCCAACGTTCGCTACCAGCACTTCAACACCTCGGGCCGGGATCCGGCCCGCCTGGCCGCCGTGACCAGCCTGCCGCTGGTCCTGAAGGCCTTCCACGATCAGGATTTCGTGTTCGGGAATGACTTCCAGTTCACGGAGCGGATGGGCAGCGCCGGCACCTACCGGGGCGAGGGGGAGCTGATACCCGTCCGGCCCGGGCGGCATCAGTGGGCGACCAACTTCGTGCCCGACCTGCGCATCTTCGAGATGGAGGCGTGGGAGAGTCGTGGCGTGGGAAGCTCGAACATCAAGTTCGTGCTCGCCGACGGCACGATGCACGCACACATGTCGGAGCTGGCCGTAGGCACCTACAAGAAGGCGCACCGCCATGGGCCGGACTTCCACATCTTCCCGGTCACCGGCCACGGCTACTCGCTCTTCTGGCGTGATGGCGACAGCGACTACACGCGGGTCGACTGGCGGCACGGCTGGCTCTACGCCCCGCCGGACCAGGTCTGGCACCAGCACTTCAACACCGCGCCGAAGCCGTCCCGCTACCTGGCGGTCGCCTACGGCAGCATCCGCTATCCCTTCACTGCCGAGAAGATGGACCTTTTCAGCAACAACGACCGCAGCTTTCTTGCCGGCGGGCGCCAGATCGAGTACGAGGACGAGGACCCACGGATCGGCGAGATATTTCGCGCGGATCTGTCACGGCACGGAGTCGAGCCGGACCCGCGCATGGTGGAGAAATGGAGCAGCCGGACGGCCACCGCTATCTGATCGACCCGCACCTCGACTTCATCCGGTCGGAGGGCCTCCCCATCCACGAGGACTTCGGACTCGACCTCCTCTCGCTGGAGGTCGCTCCCTGGCCGCGGCTGGGCGCGGCCGGCGCTTACGCGCTGGTCAAGGGCCGGGGCGACTTTCTCGACATGTACGTGCTCGAGCTTCCGCCCGGCGGGGAGACGGAGCCCCAGCGCCACCTCTTCGAGGAGGTCGTCTACGTGCTCAGTGGCTCGGGCAGCACGACCGTCGAGACTCCATGGGGCACCCGCTCTTTCGAGTGGGGAGAGAAGAGCCTCTTCGCTCTACCGCTCAACGCCTCCTACAGCCACTTCAATGCGTCGGGGTCGCAGCCCGCCCGTCTGGTCTCGGTCACCAACCTGCCCTTGGTGCTCAAGGCGTTCCACAACCTGGACTTCGTCTTCGCAAACCAGTACACGTTTCGCGACCGATTCGGAGACGAGCGCTTCTTCAGGGGCGAGGGCGAGTTCATCCCGATCCGGCCGGGCCGACATCAATGGGAGACGAACTTCGTGGCCGACCTCTCGAGCTTCGAGCTGCGGGAGTGGAAGGCGCGGGGGGCGGGCGGGACCAACATCATGTTCGTCCTGGCTGAGGGAACGATGCACGCGCACGTCTCGGAAATGCCGGTTGGCACCTACAAGAAAGGGCACCGTCACGGCGCCGACTTCCACATCCTCCCGGTCACCGGAGAGGGCTACACGCTGCTCTGGTACGAGGGCGACCAGGACTTCCGCCGCGTCGACTGGCGGCACGGCAGCGTCTATGCGCCCCCGGACATGATGTTCCACCAGCACTTCAACGTCAGCACGGCGCCGGCGCGCTACCTGGCGGTGGCCTTTGGCGGCCTCCGCTACCCGTTCTCGGAAGACAAGCGGCGGACGTTCACGGGCATGGACGTCAGCGTCAGGGAGGGCGGGCGCCAGATCGAGTACGAGGACCAGGATCCGCGCATCCACGCCCTCTACGTCGACGAGCTGCACAAGCGGGGGATCCCGCTGCGGATGGACGAGGTGCCCGTGCCGACACCCGGGGGGTGAGCGTCGCTGCGTCTCCACTTCCCGGATCACCACGGCGAGGTTGCGGAGGAGGACGAGGAAGGCGAGCCGCTGACCTGGGACCTCGACAACGTCGAGCTGCTCACGGTTGGGGTCGACGTCGGCTCCTCCACCACCCACCTGCTCTTCTCGCGGCTTCGGCTGGCCCGGCTGGCGCAGTCCCTCTCCAGCCGCTTCGTGATCGTCTCCAGGGAGGTGCTGCACCGCTCGCGGATCCTGCAGACGCCCTTCGAAGCGGGTGTGATCGATAGCCACAGGCTCGAGGAGTTCGTCGACGGCGCCTACCAGGACGCGGGCGTCGCACCCGAGCAGGTCGACTCGGGGGCATGCATCCTGACCGGCCAGGCGCTCGAGAAACGCAATTCGAGAGCGGTCGCCGAGCTGCTCGAGCGGTATTGCGGCCGGTTCGTCTGCGCCACGGCAGGTCACAACCTCGAGGCGATCCTGGCCGCCCACGGTTCCGGCGCTGTGGCTCTGTCGCGATCCCGCCCGGGCCGCCTCCTCCACGTCGACATCGGAGGCGGCACCGCCAAGCTGGCGATCGTCGAGAACGGCTTGGTCGAGGCCACCGCCGGGTTGGGGGTCGGAGCCCGACTGGAATATCCGGACGGCCCGGCAGGGATGGCCGCTGCGCTGGAAGCCGCCGCCCGCGGCGAGCCGCACCGACTGCTGCTGACGGTGCGGCTGCCGCCTCTGCGGCCCGGGCGGGTGAGCTTCTCGGGCGGCGTCGCCGAGTACCTCTATGGGCGCGAGCGGCGCCGGTTCGGCGATCTCGGCCCCGAGCTCGCCGAAGAGGTGCGGAGGACGTTCACTCGAGGCGGCTGGCAGATCCTGCCCGCCGGCGAGCGCATTCGGGCGACTGTGATCGGCGCCTCCCAGTTCACTGTCCAGCTGAGCGGCAACACCTTCCACATCTCGTCGCCGGATCTCCTACCGCTGCGCAACGTCCCTGTGGCGGACGCGCGCACCAACTCGATCGCAGCCTCTCTCGACCGCCTCGACCTGGAGGATGGCGCCGGCCCCATCGCCGTGGCCCTCTCCTGGGCCAGCGAACCGCGCTACTCCGCCGTGCGAGACCTCGCAGGCCGAATCGCGGCGGCACTTCCGCGCACGCTCGCGGCCGGCGTGCCGCTGGTGCTGGCGGTCGATGCCGACGTGGGCCGGTCGCTCGGCCAGGTGCTGGTTGAAGAGTTCGCACCGGGCGCACGGGTTGTGTCGCTCGACGGGCTCGAACTTCGCGAGCTCGACTACCTGGACGTCGGCGAGATACTCAGGCCGGCCGGGGTCGTGCCGGTCGTCATCAAGTCCCTCGCATTCCCCGTTTAGCCGCGCTTAGCGGCTTAACTTTGGAACGGCCCTGTTCTGAGGGGGGAATCCCCCCTCGAGGCCGCCGCCCCGGGGAACCCGGGTCACCGGCACCCCCCTGTCCGGCGGCCTTCTCGGCGCGGGCCGCGAAGTCGTAGAGGTGCTCGCGCATCAGCCGCACGGCGAGCTCGCCGTCGCGTTTCTCAATCGCCTCGTAGAGCCGCCGATGGACCTTGCGGGCGACCTCCACCATGTCCGGCTGACGGGCGTGCAGCGTGTCGAAGGCCTCCTCCAGCAGGGCACGGGTGGCCGACCACATCAGGAGCAACGCCTTGTTGTGTGCCGAGCTGACAAGGGCGGTGTGGAAGTCGACGCTGCGGCTGGCGGAGTCGGCAACCTCCTCCAGCGCGTCACGCATGGCGCCCAGGTCCTCAGCCGTCGCCCGCTCGGCCGCCAGCCGGGCGGCGGTCGTTTCCAGCGCCAACCGGGCCTCGGCCAGCTCGTGAAAGCTGGTGCCCTGGAGCTGGAAATGGTTGCTGAGACTCTCGGTGAGAGCAGCCGAGTTGGGTGCGGCCACGTAGGGACCACCGTGGCCACCCACCCGGATCTCGAGCAGTCCGGCTGCCTCCAGGGCCCGGAGCGCGTCCCGGATGGTCACGCGACTGACGCCGAACTGCCGGGCCATCTCGCGCTCGGTCGGCAGCCGGTCACCAGGCAGGTACTGCTTCGAGAGGATGGCGCCCCGAATCTGGGCGATCACCTCGGTCGAGGCGCGAGTGGTGCGGACGGGGAGGAAGGCTGCCACGCTTTCAGTTTCCCGGACGCCAGGCGTCAAAGCGCCGCTCGAGCCTCTGAATGGCGACGGTGAGCACCACGCCCGTGGCGGCGATCATGATCAGCGCCGCGAACCCGGTCGGCATGTTGAAGGTGGTGAATGCGTCGGACATCCGCTTGCCGATGCCGTGCTGCGCGGCGATCAATTCGCCCACCACCACGCCGACAAGAGCGTGCCCCACCCCAAGCCGAAGGCCGGTCAGGATGAAGGGCACCGAGCCGGGCAGGGCGATGGTGCGGAAGATCTGGGCGTCCCGGGCTCCGAAGGACCGCGCGGCCAGCAGCAGGAGCGGGTCCAGGCTCCGAATGCCGGCCATCGTGCTGATGGTGATCGGGAAGAAGGCGCCCAGGAAGATCACAGCGACCTTGGAGTAGATGCCGATCCCGAACCAGATGATGAGCAGCGGCGTCAGCGCGATACGGGGCGTGCTGTAGAAGAAGGCCACGAAGGGGTCCAGCGCTGAGCGCAGCGGCCGGTACCAGCCCATCAGGATGCCGAGGGGGAGGCCGATCACGATGGCCAGGCCGAAGCCGTACCCGACCTCGATCCCGCTGGTCTGGAGGTCGAGCCAGATCTCGGGGTCGCGGAACATCTGCCGGTAGGCATCGCCGATGTCGGTCGGCGCCGGCAGGAAGAGCGCCGGCACGACCCGGGCTTCGGCGATCAGCTGCCAGGCGACCAGGAAGACCAGCACCGACAGACCGCCGACAAGCGCCGGCTGGTAGGCGGAAAGGGGGTGCGGGCGCCCGACCGGGCGGGACTGCTCCTGCGGTTCAGCGCCGGTCCCGACCGCCGCCTCGGCCTCCACCGCGGCTTTCACGATATCGCCGCCGTCTTGCCCAGCACGAACTCCTCCTCGATCGCCGACCAGACGGCGTCCTCGTACTCCACGAACGCCGGTGTGCGCTTGACACGCAGCTCGCGTGGCCGGCGCAGTCCGATCTCGAGCGTCAGCTTGACGCGGCCGGGACGGGCTGTGAAGACGATCACCCGGTCGGCCAGGTAGATCGCCTCCTTGATGTCGTGGGTGATGAAGACCGCCGTCTTTCCGGTCTGCCGCCAGATGCGCAGAAGCTCAAGCTGCATGTATTCGCGGGTCTGTGCGTCGAGGGCGGCGAAGGGTTCGTCCAGGAGCAGCACCTCCGGGTCGGTGGCCAGCGCCCGGGCCAGGTTGACGCGCTGCTGCATGCCTCCGGACAGCTCGAGCGGGAAGTGATCCTCGAAACCCTCCAGCCCGACGAGCCCGACGTACTCCCGCGACCGCTCCCGCGCGACTGCCCGGGAGACCTTGCCCTGGATCTCAAGCCCATAGGCGATATTGGCCAGGACCGTTCGCCAGGGCAGCAGGCTCGGGTGCTGGAAGACCATCGCTCGGTCGTGTCCAGGGCCCTTGATCGGCCGTCCGGCCAGGGAGAGGGAGCCGCCGCTGATCGGGATCAAGCCGTCCACGGCGTTGAGGAAAGTCGTCTTGCCGCGGCCGGACGGCCCCACGATGGCGATGAACTCCCCGGCCCTCACGTCGAGGTCGACTCCGTCGACGGCCTGGAAGCTTCGCCGCGAGCGCTCCTGCCAGTACTCGATGCGGACGCCTCGCGCGCTCAGCTTGATCCCGTCATCGGCCGGACGCGTCACGACAGGATCCAGGACCACCGGTCGCGCGTTATCCGCTTTTCCTCCGGCGTTGGCCCGATCGCCGGAGGAAACTCGTCCTTCCACTCCCACGGCCTGGTTGCGTCGACGATCAGGCGGGAGTTGAAGCCCTTCTCGCCCGGCCGGATGGCGGGGTCCAGGGGACCGCTCCACGCGCGGTTGATGATGTCGATCGAGCGCACCGGGTCCGACCGGGTGCAGATCGCCCAGACCACCTCGTCGAGGTCGGAAACGTCGATGTCCTCGTCCACCACGACGGTGATCCGGCCCAGGTAGGCACCGGTCCGTGACATGCTCGCCACGTGCCCGGCCTGGCGGGAGTGGCCGGGGTACCGCTGCTTGATCGCCACCACGTTGAAAAGCCGGCAGCCGCCCACGCCGTGGCACCAGACGGCCGTCACGTCGGGGATGCCGGCCAGGCGCAGTTCGCGTCGCAGGTTGGCGCTGCGCAGGTACTGACGGAAGCGGTGCGCCTCGTAAGGCGGCTTCTCGGGCGGGACGCCGAGGATGACCGGGTCGTCGCGGTGGTAGAGGGCCTTGACCTCGAAGACCGGCTCCTCGCGGCTCGCGGAGGCGTAGTAGCCGGTCCACTCGCCGAACGGGCCTTCAAGCTGTGTGCGATCCGGATGGAGGAAGCCCTCCAGCGCGATCTCGGCCCGCGCGGGGATGGGCAGCCCGGTAAACCTGCCTTCGATGCACTCCAGCGGGCGGCCCCGCATCCCTCCGACCCATTCCAGCTCGCTGACGCCCGGCGCCATCTCCAGCGCAGAGGCGACGAAGAGCAGCGGGTCCATGCCGCAGAGCACCACCGCTGGCAGCGCCTCACCGCGCTCGAAGTACTTGTCGCGGTGCAGGCGGCCGTGCTTCCCGGGCGAGATGTAGAGGCCGGTCGTGTTGCGGCTGTGGACCTGGACCCGGTAGGTACCGGTGTTGATCCAGGCGGAGTCCGGGTCTCGCGTCAGGACGGCGTCGCCGGTGCCGATGTAGCGGCCGCCATCCTGCGGGTGCCAGAGCGGTGTGGGGAACTTGAGGAGGTCGACCGCGTCGCCCTGGAAGACGTTCTCGGTGATCGGCCCCGACTCGACCATCCGGTGAGGCACCGGCCTGGTCTCGTCCATCAGCCGCTCCCAGACGTCCATCAGCTCCCAGGTTCCCGTCTCGACCGGCAGCCCGAGGCTGACCGCCAGGCGCCGCCGCTCGCCCTGAGCATTGACAAGGATCCGGTAGCCGGGCTGGAAGCCGGGGATTCGGTCGAAGAGCACGGCCGGTGCACCATCGGTGTGGTGAAGCATCTCCGTGATGCGTCCGATGTTCTCCTCGGCGTCGACGCCCTCCAGCACCCGGAGCTCACCGATCGCGTCGACCATCTCCAGCCAGTCGCGGAGGTCTTCGTGCGGGGTGCCAGTGTCCAGCTTGCCGGCCACCTCTTGCCGGCGGCCGCCGGTTGCTTTGCCGTCCAGCGACGCGAGGCGTACTGCGTCGGGGAGCCCCGGTGGCTTGGCCCGGCGAGCTTCCTGGAGCAAGTTCTGCTACCTCCTCAGTTCCCGCCCTACGAAGTAGGCTTCGTGGGGACCCCGGGATTGACCAGTTTGGTCTGATTGTCCTATATTCGCCGCCACGGTGGAGGTGCTCCGGGAAGACGTCGCCCTGGCCAACCGGATCGCCTACCGCGAAGGCCTGGTGACGGCCTTCGGACACGTTTCCGCCCGCGTTCCCGGCACCGACACATTCCTGATCTCGGCTCGCGCGGCGCCCATGTTCGCGACGCCGGAGACCCTGCTCGTTCTCGACTTCGAGGGCAATGTGCTGGAGGGGGAGGGGTGGCCGAACAGTGAGCTCTGGATTCACGCCCGGATCTACGCCGCCCGGCCGGATGTCGGCGCCGTCGCCCACGTGCACTCGCCTGCGTGCGTCGTCCTCGGTCAGATCGGGCAGATCGTCCGGCCACTGCACAACTCCGGGGCGGTCGCCGGCCCGGTGCCGGTCTTCCGCCGGGCAGGGCTCATCCGGAGCCGGGCCCTCGGTGACGCGGTCGCGGCGGAGCTTGGAGGCGGCCGGGCGATGCTGCTGCGGGGCCACGGGGCCAACCTGGCCGAGCGTGACGTGCGCCGTGCGATCGTGGTCGCCTGCTGGCTCGAGGAGGCCGCCCGCCTGCAGCTGGATGCGCTGGCAGCCGCCGGCGGGGACGCGAACCGCCTGGGCTTCTACGACGATCAAGAGATCGCCAGGGTCAGCGAGGAACTCGGAGACGACGTCCCGATCGCCCGTGCATGGGACTACTACGCTGCCCGGGCTTTGGTCTGAACATCTGACCAAGCCCGCCTCGGGGCTGTATCTTGGCGAGAGAAATTGAAATCGGACGCCAGCCGCAGGATCATCGTCGGCATCTCGGGGGCCAGCGCGCCGCACTACGGCGTGCGCCTGCTCGAGGTCCTGGCCGGGATGCCCGAAATCGAGACGCACCTGATCCTGAGCTCCGGCGCACGGGCGACCATCGAGTACGAGATGCGCCGGGATCCGGAGGAGGTGGTGCAGCTGGCAGATGTCGTCCACGACGAGCGTGCGATGGGCGACTCGATCGCGTCCGGCACGTTCGTCACCGAGGGCATGGTGATCGCCCCTTGCTCGATCAAGACGCTGTCCTCGGTGGCAAACAGCCACAACGACACCCTGATGGGGCGCGCTGCGGACGTTTGCCTCAAGGAGCGGCGGCGGCTGGTGCTTGTCGTCCGGGAGACGCCGCTCCACGCCGGCCACTTGCGCCTGATGCTGCAGGCCACCGAGGCCGGGGCCGTGGTGCTCCCTCCGGTCCCTGCTTTGTACCACCGGCCGGCAACCGTGGGGGAGCTCATCGACCACACCGTGCTCAAGGTGTTGGATCTCTTCGGGCTCCACACCGACCTCATCCGCCGGTGGGCGGGGATCCCCGAAGAACTGAGATCGACATCAACTGGAGGTGCATGAATGGCAGCACGGGTCTTCCTGCGCGGTATCGAAGGAGAGAAGTACGAGCTGCGCGCGGAGCGGCATGAACGCCTGCGGGCTTCCCACGTCATCCGGCAGGAGGACCGCCGGTGGAAGGACGAGAAGGCGGTCGGGCACGAGGACAGCTCGGCGCAGGCGCGTGGCAAGTGGATGGTCGGCCCCGGCGATGAACCCTTCCTGACCCAGACCCTGCAAAGCCATTTCGTACGCATCGAGCCGGGTGGCTCCAACGGCGGCCACGGCCACCAGAACGAAGCCGCGTTCTACATCCTCGAGGGACAGGGCTACGAGATCCACGACGGCAAGCGCTACGACTGGCACGCCGGCGACCTGGTCGTGGTCCACAACGATTGCCGGCACCAGCACTTCAATGCGAGTCAGACCGCCCCGGCCACAGCGCTGGTCCTCAAAGCCAAGGCGCTCTGGATGTTCCTTGGGCTGACCCAGCAGGGCAAGAAGAGCACGGTCCCCGAGGGCGCCGAGGCCGACTATGGCGAGCGCGAGGACTGGACCCGGCTCTGGACACCCGGCGTCGACCGGCTCCGCAAGGTGGTGCACCCGGAAGACGAGCCCTGGCTGGACACGCCTGAAGGTCGCGTCAAATGGCTTTCTTCGCAGGGCATGGACGTGCGCGTCTTCAGCGTCGACATCTGGTTGCAGGAGCTCGCGACAGGCCGAGCGTCCGCACGGCACTGGCACATGGCCGACGAGCTCTTCTACGTGATCTCGGGCAGCGGCGAGACGCTGGAGTGGCCAGTGGAGGCGGACATCGACGAGCGGTACTACGCGCGCGTCGCACGCTCACCGCGGCGCGTTGCCTGGGCCGCCGGCGACCTCGTCTACCTGCCGCAGAACACGGTGCACGAGCACCGTGCGGCCGAGGACGTCCTGCTGCTCTGCGCACAGAACCGCCTGTTCAAGCTGCTGGGATACGCCTCGGCCGTATACCCGTCGGAGCCGAGCGAGGTGGTGACTCAAGCGCCAGGGGTCGCGGAGAGGTAGAGCAGGCGCGGGCCGGGCCGCCGGCGAAGCTCACTTCGCTGCCTGGCCACCAAACGTGGCCATTGACCACGGGCGGCAACATCCCTTACTCTGTTCGCGGTCCAATGGTCCGATACTCAGACCAAAGGCTTGGATGCCGCCGCTTGTTGACCTCCCTGGCTTGCGGCCTCGCCCTTTCCGCCGCCGCGTGCGGTGGTGGTGGCGGCGGTGGCGGCACCTCGCCAGGTCCCCTGACCATCACCGCCGGCTACAGCAACGTCAGCGCGGACGACCTGTCGGCCTGGGTGGCGGCCGACGGCGGCATCTTCAAGAAGCACGGCCTCAACGTCAACCTGACTCTCGTGTCGGGCGGCTCGCGCACCATGGCCGCGCTGCTTTCCGGCGAGATCCAGATCTCCCAGCAGGGCGGGTCGGAAGCCCTGGCCAGCACGGCCGGCGGCGCCAGCCTCGTGGTGCTGGCCACGCTGGCGCCGGTCTATCCATACAAGTTCGAGGTGCAGGGCAGCATCCAGAACCCGGGCGACCTCAAGGGCAAGAAGGTCGGCGTGAGCAGCGTGGGTGGGTCGGCGGACGTCGCCACCAGGGTCGCGCTGCCGAAGATCGGCATCGACCCTGAGAAGGATGTGAGCATCGTCGCCGTCGAGTCCCACGCCAACCGCACCGCAGCCCTGTACTCGGGCGCGATCGCCGGGGCGGTCGACGACCCGCCGGACAGCGTCGGCCTGGAGGCCAAGGGCCTGCACCCGCTCGTCGACCTCGCTTCTTTGAAGCTTCCAGCCGCCAACACGGTGGTGGTGGTGCAACGGTCGTGGCTCAACGGCCACCGCGACGCGGCCCAGAAGTACATCGATTCGATCGTCGAGGCCATCGCCCGCATGAAGAAGGACAGGGCTTTCACGATCGGCGTCCTCAAGAAGTACTTCAGCTCCAACGACGACAAGGCGATGGAGGTCGCTTACGACTTCTTCACCGCCGAGGTGACGCCCTCTCAGCCCTATCCGCGGGTCGAGCAGTGGGCCGACACGCAGCGGTACCTGGGCCAGAAGAACTCCAAGATCGGAACCGTCGACCTGAACCGGATGATCGACGCCTCCTTTGTCAAGAGCGCCGTCGACCGCGGCCTGGACAAATGAGCCGGCTGCCGGCTCTCGTCGTCGGGGCCATGTTCGTCCTGGCGGGCTGCAGCGGCGGTAGTGCGAATGCACCGTCGTCCGCCCCCGCGGCGCAGGCGCTGCCTGCAGGTGTGCTGACGCACGTCGAGCTACCCCCGATCACGGCCAAGACGGCAGCCATCGACATCATGCTGGTCGACCAGTCCGCTCACCTCCTCTATGTTGCGGACCGGACTGACAACGGTGTCGACGTGCTCGACGTTTCGACGCCGCGGGCGCGCTACATGAAGACCTTCGACGTTGGCGGCTCGGCACCAAACGGCATCATCCTGGCCCCTGACCTCGGCAAGCTCTTCACTGGCAACAACGACAGCACCGTCTCGATCATCGACACAAAGACCGGCAAGATCCTGGCCAATCTGAACACCGGCGGCAAGCAGCGCGCGGATGAGATGGACTACGACGCCAAAGACAAGAAGGTCTACGTCGCCAACAGCGCCGAGAACTTCGTCACCGTCATCGACGCCGCCAAGAACACGATCGTGAAGAAGCTCGACAAGATCGGCACCGGCGGTCTCGAGCAGCCGCGGTACAACCCGGCGGACGGCAAGTTCTACTTGACACTGTCCGACGATAACCAGATCGTCGAGTTCGATCCCGCCACAGACACCGTCGTCAAGACATTCGACGTGGGTGCCAAGTGCAACCCGATGGGCATCAGCATCAACCAGAAGACGCAGCAGGCGCTCCTCGGCTGCGGCAACAGGAAGGCGCCCATCACCGCGCTCTGGGACATCAAGGCCGGCAAGGTGCTCAGCTCCTCGCCCGACGCGGGCGCGGGCGACATGACGCTGTATGACGCGAGAGCGGACCGCTTCTTCTTCGCGGCCTCCAACTTCACCAAGGCCGGTGCGCCGGCGCCGGAGCTGGCTGTCTTCGGTGGCTCCGATCCGTTGCGCCTGCTGACCGCGGTGCCGACCGCGCTGGGCAGCCACTCGGTCGCTTACGACGAGACCAACAAGGTCCTCTACGTCCAGGACCAGAAGGACCTGGACGGCGGCCTGTTCGCGTATCCGCTGCCCGCTTGACGCGACGGCGCGTCGCCTGAGCTAAAGGCCTCATACATCGTGGCGCGCTCGGACGCGCTCGACAAGATCTCCGGTCGTGCCGTCTTTGCGGCCGACGTCGCCCCTCCCGGCCTCTGCCACGCGGCCGTGGCGCGCAGCCAGGTGCCCCACGCCCGGCTCCTCGAGGTGGACTGCTCGGGGGCGGTCAGCGTGGCCGGCGTGATCGCCGCGGTCAGCGGCCGCGATCTGCCGGCGCGACTCTACGGCCGCCGCGTTCGCGACATCCCGGTGCTCGCCCGTGACGAGGTCCGCTTCGTCGGCGAGCGGGTGGCGGCGGTGGTCGCGGAGACTCGTGAGCAGGCGGAGAGAGCGGCGGCGCGCGTCCGGATCGAGTACGAGGAGCTGCCCATAGTGATGGACGCTGAGGCAGCACTCGCGCCGGGCGCTTCGCCGGTACACGACGCACCCTGGGCTTACCCCGGCGCCGCCGTCCGCGAGCAGGATGGACACAATCTTCAGGCCGTCTTCGAGCACGGGTCGGAGCGGCCCGTGCTGGACATGCTGGCAGCCGCCGCGCACTCGATCGACGAGGTGTACACGACGCCGAGCGGCCACCAGGGCTACATCGAGCCGCAGGCCTGCGTCGCCTGGGTGCGCGAGGACGGCCGCGTCGACCTCTGGATGGCGAACAAGTCTCCTTACCGGTTGCGCGAGCAGCTGAGCGCCTGCCTCGAGCTCGACCCGGCGGTCATCGCGATCCACCCCGTCGCGGTAGGCGGCGACTTCGGCGGCAAGGGCTCGCCGATGGACGCCCCGCTCTGCATCGAGCTCTCGAGGCTCGCCCGCCGGCCGGTCAAGCTCGTGCAGCGCTACTGGGAAGACCTGACGGCCGCCAATCCGCGCCACTCGGCCCGGATCCGAGTGCGTGCCGGATGCGATGAGGAGGGACGGCTGCTGGCACTCCATGTCGACGCGCTGCTGGATGGAGGCGCCTACGCCGGCTACAAGCCGCGCCCGTCGGCCACCCTCCACGGGCTCGAGGAGCCGGCAGGCGCCTACCGCGTGCCGAACGCATTCGTCCGGCAGCGGATCGCCTACACGCACACGGTGCCCCGCGGGCACATGCGGGCACCGGGCTCGCCGCAGGCCACCTTCGCGGTCGAGTCCGCGCTGGACGAGCTGGCCGCCAGCGCGGGGATCGAGCCCACCGACTTGCGCCGGCGCAACCTGGTCCGGACGGGGGAGGCGAACGCCTGGGGCGCCGTCTGGCAAGAGTCCCGCGGAGATGAGACCATCGACGCCGCGCTCGCGGCTGCGAGAGCGCTGCCGGTGCCGGAGGGCTGGCTCTGGGGCAGCGGCCTGGCTGTCTACGAGCGCCTGGCCGCGGCCGGCCGCACGAGCCTCCGCCTGCTTCCCCAGCCCGGCGGCGTCCTGCGGGTCGAGGTAGGCATGCCGGAGTCGGGCCCGGGTGGCCACAGTGTCGTCCGGCAGGCGCTAGCCAGGGCACTCGAGATGGATCCCGATCAGATCGAGGTCGTCCAGGTCGGAACCGACCGCCTGCCGGTCGACGACGGGGTCGGCGGCAGCCGCGTGACGGGCACGCTGAGCTTCGCCGCGGCCAGGGCGGCCGAGGCCTTCGCGGGCGGTGCTGGCGGGGTGGTCATGGTGCTGTCGGAGCCGCACGCGATACCAATGCTGACCTCCTTTTGCGTGCAGGTCGCGCAGGTGGCGGTCGACCCCGGCAGCGGCCAGGTTCGGGTGCTCGAGGTCCTGACCGCAGTGGACGCCGCCGAGATCCTCAATCCGGCCGCCCACCGCATGCAGATCGAGGGGGCGGCGGCGATGGGCTATGGATTCGCCTGCCTGGAGGACCTACAGGTCCGCGACGGCCGGGTGTGGGCCGCCAATCTGGGCGAGTTCCGCACGCCGTCTGCCGAGGACGTGCCGCGCTGGCGTACGGTGCTGGTCCCAGGCGCAGTTGGGCTCGGCGCGCTCAACGTCAAGTCCGCCGGCGAGCTGGCCAACTCGCCGACCGCGCCCGCCATCGCCAATGCGGTCGCCGCCGCCTGCGGCGCGCGGGTCCGCGACCTCCCAATCACCGCCGAGAAGGTGTACCGGGCGCTCAACCCGACGTGATCGTCCACTTCAGGCTCAACGGAGAGCCATTCGATGCCGACGTCGAGGCCCTCACGATCCTCCTCGACCTGCTCCGCAGCCGCGGCATGACCGGCACCAAGGAGGGCTGTGGAGTCGGCGTGTGCGGCGCCTGCGCCGTACTCGTGGACGGCAGCCCGGTCAGCTCCTGCCTGATGCCGGTTCCCTGCTGTGAGGGTGCCGACGTCTGGACGGCGGAGGGCCTGGCCCGGAGAGAGCCCGCGCTGGTCGACGCCTTCCTGGAGCACGAGGCGCTCCAGTGCGGCGCCTGCACTCCGGGCCAGCTGGTGGCGGCCGCCGGGCTGATCGCCGACCCCACGCCCGCGAGGGACATTCGCCGCTACCTGGCCGGAAACCTCTGCCGCTGCACCGGCTACGCCCCCATCGTGGCAGCGGTAGAGGAGTCTCTCCCCCGCGCCGTCGGGGAAGTACCCGGCGAAGCCGGGGGTGGGGGGCTTTGACCGAGTTCCGCTCGCCGGCTACGGTCAGCCAGGCGCTCGCCGACCTCGGCGCCGAGGGCGCCTTGGCGCTCGGCGGCGGCACCGCGCTGATGATCCTCGTGAAGAGCGGGCTGCTGGAGCCCGACCGTGTGGTCTGGCTGGGCCGAATCCCGGAGCTGCGGCAGATCACCGTACGCGGCGACGGCGCTCTCGTGATCGGCGCCGGCGTCAGGCTGGCGGACCTGTGGCGGTCTCCCGAGGTAGTGTCCCGGTACGCCGTGCTCGCCGAGGCCGCCTCGCAGGTCGGCAACCCGAGGGTGCAAGCGGTGGCGACGCTGGGTGGCCACCTCGCCCATGCCGACCCTCGCCAGGACCTGGCGCCGGTGCTGCTCGTGCTGGGTGCGAGCGTGCTGGCAGCCGGCCCGGCGGGCACCCGCAGCCTGCCGCTGGCCGGGTTCTACACCGGCTTCATGTCGACCGCGCTGCAGGCCGGCGAAATCCTGACCGGGGTCATCGTCCCGCCGCCGCCGCCGGGCCGCCGGGCCGCCTACTTCCGCTTCACGCCCGGCAGCGCCTCGGACTACCCCACCGTGGGCGTGGCTACGTCGCTGGTCGTGAGGGGCGGCCAGGTTGTCGAGGCCGAAGTCGCGCTGGGAGCCGGCGCCGCCTGGCCGCGGCTGGTCCCCGGGGCGGGTGAGGCGATCGTCGGTGTGCCCGATCATGACGCGCTCGCGACGGCGGCCGGCGCGGTCGCCGCAGCGGCCGACCCGAGCAACGACCAGCGCGGCTCCGCGGCCTACAAGCGGGCCATGGCCAGGCTGTGGACACAACGGCTGCTGTCACGGCTGCTCGGAGGAACCACCCCACGAAGCAGGCTTCGTGGGGACCCCGGAGGAGATGAGCGATGACCAGGTACGGATCCGACCTCATCGTCGACGCCATGCTCCGGTACGGCATCGAGTACGCCGCGCTCAACCCCGGCTCCACATTTCGGGGACTGCACGACTCGATCGTCAACTACGGTGGCAACCGGCCGGAGATCATCGAGTGCCCGCACGAGGAGATCGCCGTCGCCATCGCCCACGGCTACGCGAAGGCGACGGGCCGTCCGATGGCTGCGATCGTCCACGACGTGGTGGGGCTGCTCCACGCCACGATGGCCGTCTACTACGCGTACCTGGACCGCGCCCCGGTGATCCTCATGGGCGCCACCGGCCCGATGGAAATGACGCGGCGCCGTCCGCACATCGACTGGATCCACACGGCCGTGGCCCAGGGCGGCGCGGTGCGCGACTACACCAAGTGGGACTACCAGCCCTTCGGCGCCGCGGACGTCGTCGAGTCCTTTGCGCGCGCCTACCGGGTCGCCACCACCGACCCGCAGGGCCCCGTCTACCTCTGCTACGACGCCGCCTTCCAGGAGGACGCGCTGGAGGCCGAGCCGGCGATACCGGCCCCGGAAAGCGTGCTGCCCACCCGCTTTTACCCGGACCCCGGCGCCCTGGACACTCTTGCCGGCTGGCTGCTGAAGGCGGAGCGGCCGGTGCTCATGGCCCAGCTGCTCGGCCGCCGCCCAGAGAACGTCGCGCTCCTGGTCGAGCTCGCGGAGCTGCTCGGCGCCACCGTGGTCGACACGGGTGAGCGGTTCAACTTCCCGAGCACGCACCCACTCAACCTGACGGGCGCCGACGGCGTCTTCGAGGCGGCAGACCTGGTGGTCGCCTTCGAGGTGCGCGACCTGCACGGGGAGATCGCGCAGGTGGACCGCGTGAACCGGACCACCGTCTCGCGCCTGAGCCCGGGCTGCCGGGTGGCGGAGATCGGCTACGGCGACGTCGGCATCCGCAGCTGGTCGCAGGAGTTCCAGCGCCTGCTGCCGGTCGACCTCTCGATCCTGGGCGATGCCGGCCTTGCTCTGGCGGGGCTGCTGGCACGCTGCCGGGACCGGCTTTCGGAGGCAGAGCGAGGCCGGGTCGAAAAGCGGGCGCGGGAGACCGCAACCCGGCACCGCTCGCTGCGTCAAGGCTGGGCTTCAGCGGCGGCGTCAGCAGCCGGCCGGTCGCCGATCGCCACCGCGCACCTCGCCCGGGTTCTCTGGAACGAGATCTCTCAGACCGACTGGGTGCTCACGGCCAACACGCTGCGCGACTGGACCCGGCGGCTATGGGACTTCGACCGCCCCAGCCGGCATCCCGGCGGCTCACTCGGCACCGCCACGCAGATCGGCATGTCGCTGGGCGTCGCCCTGGCCCACCGGGGCAGCGGCCGCCTGGTCGTCGACATCCAGCCCGACGGCGACCTCCTCTTCGACGCCGGCGCGCTCTGGGTCGCCTCCCACCACGAGATCCCGATGCTGGTCGTGATGTACAACAACCGCTCGTACTACAACGACTGGGAGCACCAGGTCCTCATCGCGCGTCAGCGAGGACGCGATGAGGAGATGGCGTACGTCGGCATGGAGCTCGACCGCCCGGCGCCCGACTTTGCCATGCTGGCCCGGTCTTTCGGTTGGCACGCCGAGGGTCCCATCGAGTCGCCTCGCGACCTCGGGCCGGCTCTGGCGGCAGCCCGGCGCGTTGTCCTGGAGAAGGGCAGACCGGCGCTGGTCGACGTGATCACGGAGGCGCGCTGACCGTCTCCGTGGCGACAGGTTCAGGCCGGCGGCGGACGCGCGCCAGCAGCCAGGCGCCGTAGTAAAGCAGCGGCAGCCCGAGGCCGACCGCCCGGAACGCGCCGGGGATGCCTGCGGCTCCCGCAAGCAGCCCGGTGATCGGCGGCGCCAGCATCGTCCCCGCGTCGAGGCCGGCGTTGTAGACGGCGGAGGCAAGGCCGACCCGCATTCCCAGGTGAGCCCGCTCGTCAGCGACGAACGTCGCGCTGGTCACCCGGATCAGGCCCCGGCAGGCGCCCAGCGCGATGAAGATGGCCAGCAGTGGCAGCCGGCCCGTGACCAGGGACAGTCCGAGGGTGGCCGCCGCCATCGCGACCACGCAGAGGTGGTTGACGCGGTCCGGCCTGACGAAGCGGAAGATGGCGGCGGCGCCGAAGCGGATGCCCGTGGCGACCAGGGAGTTGGTGCTGCGCAGAAGGCCGACGATGCCCAGGGGCACACCGATCGCTACCGCGTAGATCGGGAAAAAGCTTCCGATCGCGTCGGTCAGGAAGTTGATGTAGAAGGCGAGCAGGGCCGCGAGCCAGATGGCGGTCGGCAGGCCGACGAGTGCCGGGAGCAGGGCACGCAGGCTAGGGATCGCGGCCGTGCCGGCGCTCTCACTGCGGGCCGCGGGCCGCACCACCAGCAGGCTGAGAGCCGCCGCCAGCATCGCGACACCGCCCGACGTCCAGAACGCGGCCGCGTAGCCGAGGCGCTGAATGGCGGCGGCCCCGAGCGGGGCGCCCACCGCATACCCGAGCGAGATCGCCGCCGTATACCAGGCGATGATCCCGGCCATGCTGCCCTCGCGCTGGCGGCTGTCGATCAGCATCGCAAACTGGAAGGTCGTCACCAGGCCGAAGGCTGCGCCGTGCAGGCCGCCGAGGCCGGCCTGGAGCGCCAGCAGCGGAGTCGCGGACAATCCGATGGTGGTGAGGCCATGCAATGCCAGGAAGGCGGAGTTGAGCCGGGGCGCGCGGTGCTGCTGGTACCAGTGGCCCCCTGGCAGACGAGAGAGGATCTGGCCCAACCCGAGGGCAGCGACGGTGGTGCCTACCAGGGGCAACGCGAAGCCGAGTCGATGCAGGTTGAGCGGAAAGGTCAGCTCCATCGACCCCTGGCTGATGGTGGTCAGCGTCGCCAGCACGTAGAGCAGGCGCGTGTTCCAACGGTCGCCTCTCCGGCCCCAGTCGAAAGCTCTCAAAGCACGTCGATCCTAGTAAACTAAAGCGCCGTTGGTCTGATATTCCTACCTTGGCTGTTGCAAGCTGGAGTTTGACATGGCACTCGAGATCCCCCGCCCACTCGCCGAGAGGATCAGGGGTGCTCGGCCGCCGGCCGACGCCCTGCAGTCGCCGCGCGCAAGCCTGGACTGGATGCGCGATGAGGGCCTGCTGCTGGAGACCGAGGTGGAGGTCGACCCGGACCTTGAGATCACCGGGGTCCAGAAGCACCTGGACGGCACCGTGCCGCTGCTCTTCCACAATGTCCGGGGCTATCCACATTGCGAGGTGGTGACTAACCTCTTCGCGAACATGGAGATCCTCGACCGGATGTTCGGCTGGGAGACACCCCAGGAGCGCACGCGAAAGCTCGCCCACGCGCTGACCCACCCGATCCCACCCCAGGTCGTGAGTCAGGAGGAGGCGGCCTGCCAGGAAGTCCTCCTGACCGACGACATGAACGTCAACAAGTGGGTACCGGCCATCCGGCACACGGCGCTCGAGTCCGAGTTGACCGTCGGCAGCGGAAACAGCGTCGTGGTCGGCGATTACTTCCACGGCGGGAGCCACATCGGCTACAACCGCATGAACTTCCGCTGGGGCAACATCGGCACCTTTCAATCAGCGCCCGGATCCCACATGTGGCAGGTGATCACGGAGCACTACCGGGACGAGCCCGGGATCCCGATCACGATGTGCTTCGGGCTGCCGCTCGCCTGCACGCTGATCGCCGGCGGTGGTTTCGACTATGTGGTGCTGCCGCGGGGCGGCGATGAGCTGGGGGCGGCGGGGGCGGTGCAGGGATTTCCGGTCCGCATCGTCAAAGCGAAGACCGTCGACGCCTGGGCGGTGGCCGACTGCGACCTGGTCCTGGAGGGCTATCTCAAGCCGCGTGACAAGCGGTACGAGACCAAGGAGGCCGAGGACCACGACACGCAGGGCCGCTTCCACTTCCATCCCGAATGGGCCGGCTACATGGGGAAGGCCTACAAGGCGCCCACCTTCCACGTCACCGGGATCACAATGCATCGCTCCGTGAAGCCGATCTTCTACGCCCTCGGCGTCCACATGCTCGACTGCCACAACATCGATACGACCGTCCGCGAGTCGGCCATCTTCGAGCTCTGTGAGCGGCTCCAGCCGGGCATCGTGCAGGACGTCAACATCCCCTTCTGCATGACCGACTGGGGCGGCTCCATCATCCAGGTCAAGAAGCGGAACCGCATCGAGGAGGGCTGGCAGCGCAACTTCCTGGTCGCCGCCCTGTCCTGCAGCCAGGGCATGCGGCTGGCGATCGCTGTCGACACCGACGTCGACATCTATTCGATGGACGACATCGTCTGGTGCCTGACCACGCGGGTGAACCCGCGCACCGACATCCTGAACCCGACGCCGGGCGGCATCGGCCAGACCTTCATCCCGGAGGAGCGGCTCACCGCCGGCGACAAGGCCTGGACCGCCTCAAACACCCGCTTCGAGGGCGGCATGGGTATCGACGCGACCGTGCCCTTCGGCTACGAGAATGACTTCATGCGACCCGTGTATCCAATCGACCGCGTCGATGCCGCTCGTTTCTTCAGAAGTGATGAGATCGAGCAGGCCAAGGCCTTGATGCAGGGGTGGGTGACTTCACTGGCTCGGACCGGCCGCTGAGCTCCCGGCTGAGACCGCTCGGCGGCTTACGCGCACTTGACCTGACCGGGCCTCTGGGTTGGCTCTGTGGGAAGATCCTGGCCGACCTCGGTGCGGACGTGGTCAAGGTCGAGTCGCCTGGCGGCGACCCGGGCCGGGCCGACCGTTACGCCTGGCTCGCGTTCAACGCCGGTAAGCGGTCTGTCGTGCTCGAGCTGGAGACGGCCGCAGGGCGGGACGTCTTGCTTCGGATGGCGGCCGGGGCGGATTTCCTCATAGCCACCTTCACGCCGGCGGAGCTGTCCCGGCTGGGGCTCGGCTGGGGGGAGGTTTCGCGGGTCAACCCGGCGCTGGTGGTCACCTCGATCACGCCCTACGGGCTGGACGCGCCCGACCCGGAGGCGCCTGCCTCGGATCTGGAGATCATGGCTGCGGGTGGGCCCATGTCCCTGGCCGGTGACCCGGACCGGCCGCCGGTGCGCGTCACGCTGCCCCAGGCTGCCGGCTGGACCGGCCTCTATGCCGCCGGCGGGACGCTGGTCGCCCACCACCACCGGCGCCGAACCGGGCGCGGCCAGCACGTCGACGTGTCCGCGCAGGCGTGCATGATCCCGATCCTGGTCCAGGCTCCGATGTGGTGGTCAATGCTCGGCAAGGTGCCCCACAGGTCGGGCCCCTACCTGGTCGGCCGCAACGTCCACGGCGCGCCCACTCGCAACATCTGGCGATGCGCCGACGGGTACGTGACCTTCGCCTTCTACGGCGGCGGCGCAGGCCGGCACTCGAACCGTGAGCTGGTGGCCTGGATGGCGGCGAGCGGCGCAGCCCCCGGCTGGCTCCTCGACCTCGACTGGGAGACGTTCGACCCAGCCACCGCGCCGCCCGACCTCCTGCAGCGGCTCGAGGCCGAAGTCGCGCCGTTCCTCGAGTCGCTGAGCGAGGCCGAGTTCGAGGCTGGCTGCGTCCAGCGCCGGATCCTTGGCTATGCTGTCGCGACCGTGGCGGACATCGCGGCCGACCCTCAGCTGGCAGCCCGCGGCTCCTGGCAGGAGCTGCCGGACCCCGAGACCGGAAAGGCCCTCTGCTATCCGGTCGGCTATGCCCGCTTCGACGGCGAGGTGCTGCCGATCGCAGGTCCGGCGCCGTCCCCCGGCCAGCACCAGGCGGAAGTGCTGGCCGAATACGGCCTGGTGGAGGCGCAGCCGGCGTGAGCACGGCTCTCCAGGGCCTCAACGTCGTTGAGCTGGGGGGCTTCGCCGCCGGCCCCATGATCGGCAAGCACCTTGGCGACTTCGGGGCGGAGGTGATCCGGATCGAGAGCCGCCTCCATCCAGACGGCTTCCGCGGCAACTACCCCCCGTACGTCGACAACCAGCCCGGTCCCGAGCGTGCCGGCATGTTCGCCATGACGAACAACGACAAGCTCGCGGTCACGCTCAACCTGAAGTCGCCCGCCGGTCTTGCCCTGGCTCGGCGCCTGATCGACAGGGCCGACGTGGTTGTCGAGAACTTCACACCGGGGAGCATGGCTCGGCTAGGGCTGGGCTACGAGACCCTGGCCGAGACCAATCGCAGGCTGGTCATGCTCAGCAGCTGCAACCAGGGCCAGTCCGGGCCCCGGGCTCACCGACCCGGCTTCGGGACCCACTTGAGCGCCCAGGGCGGTTTCATCCACCTGACGGGCTGGCCCGACCGCGAACCCTCCATCCTCTGGGGGCCGTACATCGACTACATCGCCGTAGGCTACGGCCTGGTTGCCGTGCTGGCCGCCCTGGAGCTCCGCGAGCGCACGGGGCGTGGCAGCTACGTGGACATCTCTCAGCTGGAGGCCGGCGTCCAGTTCGTCGCGCCGGCGTTGCTCGAGTTCTTCGCCGCAGGTTTCGTCGCCGGCCGCGATGGCAACCGCGACCGCCTGGCCTGCCCCCACGGCGCGTACCCCTGCGCCGGCGAGGACCGCTGGTGCGCCCTGAGCGTCCATGACGACGGCGAGTGGCTCGCGCTCAGGCGTGTGCTCGGCGACCCCGCGTGGGCAGATCGACCGGAGCTGGCTTCCGCGCTGGGGCGGCAGGCCGCGGCGCCGGAGCTCGACCGCCGGATCGGCGAGTGGACTTCGGGGCGTCCGAGGGAGGAGGTGGTGCGGGCGATGCGCGCCGCTGGCGTCCACGCGGCGCCGGTCAACGACATGGCCGACCTCCACGGCGACCCCCAACTGGCCCCGCGCGAGGTGTTCCGCCCGCTGCCGCACGCGGTGCTGGGCACCTATATGGGCGTTGGGCCGCCCTTCAGCCTTTCCGATACGCCTGCTCAGCTCAGCGCCGGCGCGCCCCTGTTCGGAGAGCACAATCGTGAGGTGTTCGGCGGCATTCTCGGCATCGGCGACGAGGAATACGCTCGTCTGGAGGCCGAGCGTGCCTTCGAGTGACCTGACCGACGCTGTTGAGCGGCGCAAGGGCGAGCACCTGCGGGTGGTGACTGGGGAGGACGTTGGGAGCCGGCGCTCACCGGGGTGGGACGAAGTCCACCTGGTACACCAGGCGTTGCCAGCCGCGGACCTCGAGCAGATCGATCTCGGCGTCGAGTTCCTCGGCCGCCACCTGCGGGCGCCCCTCCTGATTGCGGGCATGACCGGTGGTCACGCAGCAGCGCACGATGTCAACCGGGTGCTGGCGCGGGCCGCCGAGAGGCACGGCCTGGCGATGGGTGTGGGAAGCCAGCGGGCGGCCCTCCGCAACCCGGCCCTCGCCTACACGTACAAGGTCGCGCGCGAGGAGGCGCCGACCGCGTTCCTGATCGGAAACATGGGGGTCGCCCAGCTGATCCCTCAGGGCAGCTCAGAGCAAGCCGGCGTCCACCACCTCCTGGCTGCGATCGAGATGATCCGGGCCGACGCCCTGGCCCTTCACCTGAACTACCTCGAGGAGACGGTCCAGCCCGAAGGTGACCGCCGGGCGGCCGGCATCCGCGACGCAATCGCCCGCGCCGTGAGCGTGATCCCGCTACCGGTGATCGCAAAAGAGACGGGCGCCGGCATGTCGCGCCAGGTGGCGCTCGCGCTGCGCGACCTGGGCTGTGCGGCCCTTGACGTGGGCGGTGCCGGGGGCACATCGTTCGCCGCTGTTGAGGCCAGACGGGCCGACGCCATCGACGACAACCGCGGACGCCGGCTCGGCGCGACCTTCCGGGACTGGGGCGTTCCCACTGCGGTCTCCATCCTGGCCGCTCGCACGGCCGGCCTGCCCATCATCGCCACCGGCGGGGTCCGGAGCGGCCTGGACGCCGCCAAGGCGCTGGCGCTCGGCGCGACGCTGGTAGGTGTGGCTGGGCCGCTGCTCAAGGCGGGGATGGAGGGCGAGGCGGCGGTCGGCGAGTGGATCGAGCTCTTCTGCGAGGAGCTACGGGCGGCGGTCTTCCTGACCGGCGGGCGCTCGGTGGCCGACCTGGCGCGTACCGACCGCGTGGTGGTCGGCGAGGTCGCGCAGTGGGCGGCCCAGCTGGGCTACCGCTGACGTGCCGCGAAGCCTCGGCCCAATCGTGCCCGCCCCGCTGGCCGCGCTCATCGACGGACGTGACCTCGGAGCGGCGGCAGGCCACACCTTCCTGCTGCTGACCGCGGCCGAGGACGACTGGCCGCACGCGGCGCTGCTCAGCGCGGGTGAGGTCCTGCTTCACGGCGAGCGGCTGCGGCTTGGGCTCTGGCCGGGCAGCACAACGACCGGCAACATGACGCGCTCGGGCCGTGCAACGCTGCTGGCAGTCGTCCCGCCCGCCACCTATGACCTTCGCCTGCGGGCCGAGCGGCGTGGGGACATCACGGTGGGCGGCCGGCCCCGTGCCTACTTCGAAGCAGAGGTGGTGGAGGCGCTCGAGGACGTGGTCGCGTACGCGACCGTGACGGCCGGCATCACGTTCGATCTGGTCGATCGAGAGGCCACGCTGGCCTCCTGGTCCGAATGCCTGTCGGCGATGCGCTCGGCCTGAGGTGGCTCGCTGCGATGCTCTCGTCAGAACGGCGATCGCTGATCAAGGTCGCGCTATAAGTCGCTCTTGTTGAGGTGGCCGCAGCGCTTTGCGAGCGGGTCGCTCAGCCGCAGCGGGGGAGCGAGCGCCGGTCACCGCCTTCAGCATCACGTCGCGAAATCGGGATTGCTCCTTCGCGGGCAGCCGGCGGAACGCCTCGGGCGGCTCGAAGAGGCGATCGATCAGCCCGTCCCTGACCCGCTTTCCCCTGGCCGTCACGACCAGCACGTTCACCCGACGGTCAGCCGGATTGGGCTGGCGGATCACCAGCCCGCTCTGTTCCAGGCGATCGGTCGGATCCACCACCGTCGAAGGGTTGCACTGAAGGCGGGCAGCAAGTTGCTTTTGAGAGATCGGGTTGTCAGGGTCGAGCTGGACGAGGGCCCAGGCGGACGGCGGAGACAGGCCAGCGGCGGCTGCCTCCATGTTCATACGCTCCTCCCAGCCACCGAACGACTCGACCAGCAGCGCCCACAGCTGGTGCGCCGGTGTCCTGTAGCGGAGGCCGGGGACGAAGTCCTCGCTCACTGTCGCCAGTCTACCCCGGCATCGTCGAAACCGATTGGTGTAGAAATAAATGGAGTGGCAAATCGGTTGGTGTACCAGCGATGCATATCGCTTAGGCTTCGTCATCGGTAATTCACTAAGGAGGTACTCCGATGGGCACTTGGAAGTTTGACCCGTACCACACTCAGGTCGAGTTCTCAGCCAAGCATCTTGGCATGATGACCGTTCGCGGTCACTTTGCCGAGGTGACTGCAACGGGTGAAATCTACCCGGAGACGCCTGAACGCTCGACCGTCGAGGCAACCATCAACACGGCCAGCATCCGGACTCACAACGAGCAGCGGGACAACGACCTGCGATCGTCCAACTTCTTGCAGGTTGACGAGTACCCGACTATCAGTTTCAAGAGCACGAGTATCGAGCCGACCGGTCCGGATCGCTTCGCCCTGAAGGGGGACTTGACAATCAAGGGCAACACGCGGCCTGTAACGCTCAACGTCGTGAAGTACGGCGAATTCAATGATCCCAACATGGGTCATCGGATCGGGTACGCGGCTCAGGGCCAGATCAACCGCAAGGACTTCGGCATGAGGTTCGACATGATGCTTGACGGCAAGTTCATCGTGAGCAATGAGGTCCAGATCAACATCGAAGGCGAACTGGTCGAGGCCCAGGAGACGGAAACGGCGGGTGCCGCCACCGGCTGACTGACAGGCACCTTTGCCGGAAAACGTGGCTATGCCGGACCAGGCATAGCCACACCTGCCGGCAAACTTCCCTCATCCCCACGCTCCGAGCCTGGCTTCTCCAGCGGCCCCCTCCCCCGGCTTCGCCGGGTACTCCCCCGACTTTGCGGGGGAAACATGGCAAGCTCAGATCTGAACCTACAAACTGTTCGAGGATGAACGCGGAACAGCACCGGGGCCGAGGCACCGAGCCGCCAGCTCTCCTCTTGAAGGTCGTAAGCGCCTCTCACGTCTTCTGGTACCGACTCACCGGTGGCCTGGTCGGCCACAGAATCGGCCCCACCCGAACGCTGCTCCTGGACCATGTCGGCTCTCGATCGGGTAAGCACTACACGACGCCGCTGACCTACGGACAGGACGGCAAGAACTTCCTCCTGGTCGCATCCAGAGGCGGCTCAGCGCGGCACCCCGCCTGGTATGGCAACGTGGTCGCGCATCCGGACGTGGAGGTGCAGGTCGGCTCGCGCCGCGTCAAGATGCGAGCGCGGACCGCGTCCGCTGAGGAGAAGCCACGCCTCTGGAACATCATGGTGCGGGAGTGGCCTGGCTACGACGGCTACCAGCGCAGCACCGACCGGGAGATCCCGGTCGTGGTGCTGGAACCGCTCTCCTGAGAGGTCTGGAGGCTTCACCGAGCCGGCCATCCTCATCCTGACCAGCCTGGCCCGGGGCCCCGCCCACGGCTACGCGATCGTGAAGGACGTCGAGGAGCTGGCCGGCGTGCATCTCGGGCCGGGAACCCTCTAGGCGGCGATCTCCCGCCTCGAGGGACGCGGCCTGATCGAGGCGCTCGAGCCGCGGGACCGGCGCCGGCCGTACCAGATCACGGGCGCCGGCGAAGAGCTGCTGCGCCAGCGCCTTCGGACGCTGCAGCACGTGGCCAGAGCCGGACTGGACCGGCTGGAACCAACTCGATGAAACTGGTGGCGCTGTTCCCCAGGAGCTGGCGGCAGCGCTACGGCGAGGAATTCGAGGCGCTGCTCGAGGAGACGGGGCTCTGTTGATGGTGGTCTTGCAGAGCCTCTCGACCAGCGCCTTCATCGGGAGAGCGCTACCGGTCGACCCGACCGCCATCTGGATGACAGCGCTGGCAATCGTCCTCGGCACGGTGGCCGCTGCCCTCTGGCGCTGGCGCCGTCTGCGGCCGGTGTGGCTCTTCCTCGCTCTGCTCGCGGTGCGAAGCCTGCAGCTCAGCTTGACGGGCGTGTTCCTGACCTGGAGCCACGGCGCGCTAGCGGCCCCACTCTACTGGCAGATGGGTCCGCTCGGCTACGGCTGGCTGCCGCCTACCCTGGTCGAACTCGCCGCCGGGGTCGTGCTCGTGGCTGCATTGGCCCGTTTCCTCAGGTTGCGCCTCGTGACCGCCGTCATCGTCGGGCTGACCCTCGAGCTCCTGATCGGAGCCAGCGATCTCTCCTTGTTCCGCTTCCTCTTGCTCAACGGGCTTGCGGAAGCTGCGATGTTCGTCTCACCTGTCACGTCGGCCGGGCCGGGTCAGATCGCCGGCGCCGTACAGGACCCACTCGCTTACCTCACGCTTGTCGGTCCGATCATCTGGGCCTTCGCCCTCCAGCAGGTCGCCTTGCGCCCTGAAAAGGGAGGGGTGCCCCAGCATCTAGGCCGCGCGTACCTGGCCTTCACTCGAGCACACTGGGCGCCCCTCGCTGTCCTGGCCCTGGTCGTCGTCCTCGCCCGCTTCCCGCTGCCCGCCTACCTGACCTCAGCCACCGTCCAGAACCCGGCCCACTTCACGCCCACCGGCACGGACGTGCAGGCCCAGTTCCGGGACTGCCTGAAGGCCTACGGGGTAAATCTTCCGCCCGGCGCCAGCACCAAGACCGCCGCCATCCCCCAGGGCGTCGGTCAGCGGTGCGCGAACATCATCAACACGTATCCCGCCCAGGTGAAGGGAAGGCCCCTGCCGGTGCCGGCGCCGGTCACTGCGGGCGGCGTGACGTACACCGTCACGTCCGTCCAGGTGGCTGGCAATGTGCTCAGGATCGACTGGCGGGCCTCGGGTCCTCCGATGGACGAGTTCGGCGCGTCTGCCTACCCGGCGCAGCCCCCTTCGGATCGACGAGCCACGTCGAACCGGTTCGAGCTGCTCTTCATGCAGTACTTCCGGCCTGGGCCCCGAACGCCACGATCACGATCGTCGTCAGCTGATTAACGACACAAGGCGGCTCCGGACCTTCGGATCCTCCAGCCAGGTGAGCGTCGACCGGTACGCCTGGCTGGTGACGGCGGCCCTGCGGCGACCGTCCATGGGATTGCCACCCATCGCAGCGCGATCCGCCGGAGTGGGCAGGAAGTTGACGAACTGGATTCCGGCCCGCCGCAGCGCCGCTTCCTCCCGCGCCAGCCGCACCCGGATCGCGGCGCGCACTGGCAGGTCGACGGAATAGGTCACCGCCTCGCGCGTCGAGGCCATGGGGCAGCTGACAACCACGAGGTCGAGGTCGAGGTCCGCAAGCTGGTCTACGTTCGTCACCGAGTGAACACCGCCATCGACGTACCGGGCGCCACCAATCACAACCGGCGTGAAGTAGGCCGGGATCGCACAGGACGCTGCGACCGCTTCCGCCATCGATGCTTGCGGTACGCCCGGTCGGCCGAAGACGACGAGCTTGCCGTCGTCGAGCCTGACTGTACAAACCCACGTCCTCTCTTTCGGCCAGGAGGCCCCGTAAATGTTCCGAACGCCGGCCGCGACGGTCTCCGCCGGAAGATTGCCAGGCGGGAGCAAAGCGGCAGCCAGCGTCCCGGCCCGAATCCCCCAGGGCCTCAGGAGGAGGCCGAGCGCCGCTGGCCCACGACGGAGGTTCGCGTGCTCGATGCCGGGAATCGGCATCTCGACGCGGCGACCGATCCTCTCCAACAGTGCGCGGCCCGCAGGGGACAACGGCCGTCCAAGGGAGGCGTTGGCGAGATCGGCGGCCGGGCAGCCGGCCCGAATAAGCGCAGCCACGATCGAGCCCGCCGATGTGCCGACGATGACGTCGGCCGAGTTGGGCTTCCAGCCCGTGGACCGTTCCAGCGCGGCGAGCACACCAGCGTGGAATGCATGTCCCACCGCGCCGCCCGCGCCGAGCACCAGACCAACTCGTCCCATCTGACTGCCGTACCTCTAGACTGGCCGTATGGACCGTATGAGTCCACAGGACGCAATGTTCCTCGCTATTGAGGATGAACGGAACCCGATGCACATCGGCAACGTCTCCGTGTTCGAGGGACCGGCGCCGACGTACGGCGACCTGGTCAGGACAGTCGCTTCGAACCTCCCGCTGGTCCCGCGCTATCGGCAGCGCGTGCGATTCGTCCCGATGGGCCTCGGCCGTCCGCTGTGGGTGGACGACGCTCACTTCCAGATCCTGTATCACGTGCGCCGCACGGCGATCCCGCAGCCTGGAGCGGCCGAAGAGCTGCGAAACCTGGCCGGCCGTGTCTTCGCCCAGAACCTCGACCGGGGGAAGCCGCTGTGGGAGCTATGGATGGTCGAGGGGTTGGAGCGCGGCCATTGGGCGCTCATCTCCAAGGTCCACCACTGCATGGTCGACGGCGTCTCAGGGACCGACCTTCTCACGGTGCTGCTGGATCGTCAGCCTCAGCCGCCAGCTGCGCAGGCACCCGATTGGCTGCCGGCCGATGAGCCGAGCGATCTGCACATCCTCGCCGACACGGTCGCAGACGCCATCCTCGACCCGATCAACCGCATCCGCGGTCTGCCGATCGTGGCCCGCGCCACTGTCGCGAGCGGGCTGGGGATGGACAACCTCACCGACATCTGGAACTTCATCAGTTGCTTCGGCACCTGGGCTCAACCCGCCGCGGGCTCGCTCAACGGCCCCATCGGACCGCATCGCCGGTGGAGCTGGGCGGCCAGCACCCTGGAGCAGGTGAGGGAGATCAGGGGCGCGCTGGGCGGCACCGTCAACGACGTGGTGCTGTCCGCCATCACCAGGGGCTTCCGCGATCTTCTTCTGGGCAGGGGCGAGAAGGTGACCGGCAAGGTTGTCCGCACACTGGTCCCGGTATCGGTCCGGCGGGAGAGCGAGAAGGGCCTCTACAACAACCGCGTCTCGGGCTTCTTCCCGGGCCTTCCGGTCGGGATCGAAGACCCGCTCGAGCGATTGAACGCCATCAAGGCGCAGATGGAAGGCTTCAAGCGCTCTGGTCAGGCGGTGGCAGGCGATGCGTTGACCCAGCTCTCGGGGTATGCCCCGCCGATGCTTCTGTCGGTCAGCGCCCGGCTCGCGACGCGCTTCGAGCAGCGTCTGGTCCAGACCGTCACGACCAATGTGCCGGGACCGCAGTTCCCCCTGTACGCGGCGGGCCGGCAGATGCTCTACGCGTATCCTTACGTCCCCATCGCGGGGACGGTGCGGGTCGGGATTGCGATCTTCTCCTACCTCGGCGGCCTCAACTTTGGCGTCACCGGCGATTACGACTCGGTACCGGACCTTGAAGTGCTGACGCAAGGCATTGAATCGGGAATAGCAGAGCTCGTGGCTTTGGCCGGCCGCCCACCCCAGACCGCGGGCGCGGCGCCGACAAAGAAGAAGGCGGGCGTCCGCGGCAATGGTCAGAAGCGTGCAGCGCCACGCCGACGTCCAGGCGCCAAAGCAGCAAGCTAGCGCGAGGGGCGCGGCTCGTAGCCGGGGGGCCATGTCCGGACGAGGGCGGGGTACCGAGCCTTGATCTCCTCCCAGGTTGCGATCGGGTAGAGGTCCTCGAGGCGCCGCCGAGTTTCGCAATGCCTGCAGAGGGCCCACTTCGCCCATCGGCCGCAGCCGGAGGAGCAGGGCCGCAGGTCGTGGTGGCAGGCGAAGCAGAGCACGAGCAGGTTGTCCTCAGAGTCGTCGCCGCCCTGCAGGATGCCAAGCACGTGGTGGACATCGAGCTGCCGCTCGGAGGCGGACACCCCGCAGGCCTGGCAGCGATTGCCGCGGGCAGCGATCAGCCGGCGGCGGCGGGCAGCAGTGAGCTTGGCAGTCCCGGAGCGGCGATTGTTGGCCTGGCGGAGTCGCTCGCGAAAGGAGGGTTGGCTGAGAATGGGTGCGAAGGCGCCGCGCAGGCCGCTCGAGCAAGGGCCGCAGAGGACGCGCAGGTTGGCCGCGGCAGCTGGAGCTGCCTCGTCGATGGGGAAGAGGTAGAGAACCCAGGGCCATTCCAGCCCGCAGGCCTCGCAGGCTCCCTGGCAGCGGCGGAGGACCGCCGCTCGAGCACCGGGACTGACGCGAAGTGGGCCGAGGGCGCTGGAGGCCGTGCCCGCAATAGGGTTGAACACGCGTTCGCCTCAGGGCTGACTGTAAACGCTGGGGGGCGTCACAGCGGCCGTTGCGGACGGGCCCACGACGGGTTGCCCCTCGCATTCGCAGCGATATAGTTCTGACGTGCCTGCCTGGGACGTGATCGTCGTTGGGGCGGGCTCGGGAGGAGGAGTGGTCGCCGCACGCTTGAGCGAGGAGGCCCGCCTGCAGGTGCTGCTGCTCGAGGCGGGTCCTGACTTCCCGAGCGAGATTCCTGACCCGGTGCTTCACCTGCGGCTGGGAAGCGGGGTCGCTGAGTACGACTGGGACTACAACGACCCCGGCATGGGCAGCTCCATCCCGCGCGGCCGGCTCGTAGGCGGAAGCAGCGCGGTGAACTCGACGTATGCACTGCGCGGGCAGCCGCAGGACTACGACAGTTGGGCGGCTCAAGGCTTGCCCGATTGGTCATGGGAACGCTGCCTGCCCCATTTCATCAGGCTCGAAGACGACGCCGACTTCGGTGACCAACCGCACCACGGGCGCGGCGGTCCGATCCACATCATGCGTCACCCGGCGGCCACCGCTTTAGAGGAGGCCTTCACTGCCGCCTGCCTGGAGCTCGGCCACGCTCCCGCGCCGGACCTGAACGCGCCCGGCGTGATCGGGGTCGGCCCTCTGCCGCGCAACGTCCGCGAAGGTGTCCGCCAGAGCACCCTGGTCACCTACCTGGCCGCGGCGCGGTCACGGCCCAACCTGGAGGTCCGGGCCGACACCCTCGTCGACCAGCTCACGATCGAAGGCGATCGCGTCACGGGCGTGAGGCTTGCTTCCGGCGAGGAGCTGGGCGCGGTGCGAGTCGTGCTGGCTGCTGGCGCCTTCAACACGCCGCAGCTGCTCATGCGCTCCGGTATCGGAGAGCCCGAGGCGCTGCGGGCGGTGGGAATCGACTGCAGGCTGCCGCTGGCCGGCGTCGGCCGGAACCTGCGGGACCACCCACTGACGCTGCTCGTCTTTCAGCTCGCTGAACCACGAGTGGAGGAGCCGATGAGGCTGGGCCCCGCCCTGAAGTTCCGCGGCCTCTCAGATGAGCCGGTTGAGGACATGAAGGTGACGCTGCTGCCCGGCGAGATCTTCGCGATGCCCGGGCTGACCGGGCTTCTGCTCGAGGTCGACGAAGTCCAGTCCACCGGGTCCGTCAACCTGGCCAGCGCAGATCCGTCTGCTCCACCCCTGCTCGACCACCGGCTGCTCAGTCACCCGCACGACGTCGACCTCATGGTGGCAGGGGCTGAACACGCCATCCGCCTGCTGGAAGCGTTCGCGGACGGCGTCGGCGCTGAGCTGCTGCTGCCTGACCCGGTCACGGCTCGCGACCCGGAGCTGCTCCGAGAACACGCGCGAACGATGCACAGCACGGGCTACCACCCTTCCTGCACCTGCCGCATGGGCCCGGCAGGCGACGCCGGCGCCGTGGTGGACGGGCGCTGCCGGGTGTATGGCTTGCGTGGTCTGACAATCGCCGACGCTTCGGTCATGCCCTACGTCCCGCGGGCCAACACAAACCTGCCCACGATGATGGTCGGCGAGCGGGTGGCGGACTTCCTCCGCGAGGAGCTCTGAGAGGAAGCGGCACCGGCGGTCGCGCCCTCTCAGCGCCCCGCGGCGCCATTGCCCGCGCCGCCTCCCGTTGCAGCGATCGCGAGCCGCGCCAGGTGGTGCCGCCAGCCGGCAGCGTGCTTCGGAAGCTCGGTTTCCGGCAGGCCGCTGTGGACGATGCTGACCCGGGTTCCCTCGCCCTCCGGCGTCAGCATGACCTCCAGGGTGCTCGAGTGAGGGGGAAACTCGTCCGAGCCACCTCGGCCCCACGAGATCACCAGGCGGCTGGGAGCATCGACCTCCATGTAGCGCCCGTGGACCGTGTTGCCCCCGAAGCCGAGCGTGAACTCTCCGCCGGGGCGTGGATCCAGGAAGGCGCGTTCCCCCATCCAGCGAACCAGGGCCTCGGGCTTCGTGAAGTAGTCGAACACCAGTTGCCGCTCGGCAGCGATGTAGATGGAGTCTCGATATGGTTCAGCGGTCAGGGTCAGATTCGACGGCCTCCTTGAGCCGCCTCAGCCCCCCTGGCCAGAGGTCCCGAAGAAACGTGTCGAGGACCTCCAGGGCTTCGGGGTTGACGGCATAGATTCGGCGCTTGCCCTCTCTGCGCACATCCATCAGGCCGGCTTCCGCCAGGACGTGCAGGTGCTGGGACACCGCCTGCTGGGTGATGTCGAAGTGCCGGCCGATCTCTCCCGCAGAACGCGGCCCGTCCCGGACCAATCGAAGCATCGCCTGCCGGCGGGGCTCCGCCAATGCGCGGAGGAGGGCCTCGCTACCCACGACCGTCAGTCTGACACCTCCCGCGACCTCGCTCAAGCCTTGACTTTCACAAGTCCTTGCTTGTATGTTGCGGCGATCGGCACAAACGGGTCGGCGCAGAGGAGGCGAAGGATGACAAACGACAGCGGCGACGCTCTGAGCGTTGCCCGCGCTTATCACCAGGCCTGGACGAGCAGCGACTTCCAGGAGGCAGACGGATACCTGTCTGAGGACCTCGAGACCGACGTGCCCATCAACACCTACCGATCGAAGTCGGACTGGCTGGACGCCGTCCGGGGCACACGCCAGATCGCCTCCCGCGTCCACGTGCTCGCGGAGTTCGGCAACGACGATGAGGCTCTGCTCCTCTACGACATGCTGCTCGACCCGATCGGAGATCTGCGGGTCGCCGAGCACTTCGTGGTCGCGGAGGGGCGGATCGTCAAGATCCGCCACGTTCACGACACCGCTGCACTGCGTGCTGCGGGATTCGCCCGAGAGGGCGGCTAGGCTCTTTCTCGACGGATCGCGAAGATGACTCAGGAAGAACGCTACGCGGAACTGGTCAGAGCCTTCCTCGGCCAGCCGGAGGTCCACCAGGAGGGTCGGGGCTTCGGCTCGTCCGGGCTCAAGGTCCGGGGCAGCATCTTCGCGATGCTCTCATCGCGCGGGTCGTTCGTCGTCAAACTGCCTCGCCGGCGCGTCGATGAGCTGGTCGCGTCGGGCGACGGCGACCGCTACGACCCAGGACACGGCCGGCTGATGAAGGAGTGGCTTGCACTCCGGCCGAGCTCATCGCTCGATTGGGTCTCGCTGGCGAGGGAGGCGATGGAATTCGTGGGCTCCAGGTCCCGATAACCGGTGCGGTACGCCGACCCGCCCCGGCCGCGGACCTGCGCCTGACCGATGCGCTGCAGGTCCGTCGCCTATTACAGAGTCGGTCAGCTGCCGTCCGCGACTTCGCGTCCGCGGGCGGCGAGCCCAGGATCCACCACATGGGTCGCCTTCGCCATCGTCGTGACGACACCCGCGTCAACACGCTGAGCGCAGCTGAGCGGCACCGTGCGGCCGAGGACTGGCCGGACCTGCCCTACCAGGCCTGGGTGGATACGCGTGACACGCTGCACATGTACCTCCAGGTGATTGGCAAGGTGCGCCTGGCGCTCACCCCTCTGGAGCCGCAGTGGGCCAACGTCCCCCTGTACCTGACGGCCCGGGGCCTGACGACATCGCCCATGATGGGCGGCGAAGGCCCGTTCGACATCGACGTCGACCTGGTCGACCACCAGGTCCTCATCGCGGACACGGAGGGGCGAATCGAGCGGATCCCGCTGGCGTCCCGATCAGTGGCGGACTTCTATCGTGAGCTGATGGAACGCCTGCGCTCCATCGGCGTAAACGTCCATATCTTCACCACTCCGTCCGAAGTGCCCGACCCGATTCCGTTCCCGCGGGACACCGTCCACGCCGCATATGACCCGGAGTGGATCAGTCGCTTCTGGCACGTCCTCTCCAGGATCGACCTGGTGTTCAAGGACCACCGCGCGCACTTTCGCGGCAAGGCGTCACCCGTTCAGTTCTTCTGGGGCGGCTTCGACCTCGCCTACACCCGTTTCTCGGGGCGTGCGGCGGAGCCCCCGCCCAACGCTGACCGGATCCTGCGGCTGTCGGAGGACGCCGAGCAGGTGTCCGCCGGCTTCTGGCCGGGCAACACGGATTTTCCCGATGCCGCGTTCTATGCATACACGTATCCGAAACCCGCAGGCATCGAGAACGCGCCGACGCAGCCCACCGGCGCCGCCTGGAACCCGAAGATTGGCGAGTTCGTTCTGACGTATGCCGATGCGCAGCGCACCGGGGATGTGCGCGGGGCGATTCTCGACTTCCTCGACAGCACGTACCGAGCCGGCGCCACCCGGCTGAACTGGGATCCGGACCTGAGCGGGACCGATAACGCTTGACTTCGGTCAGAGATCTCAAGCGACATCCGCGGACTCGCCTGACCCGTCGCGGTGCACGAACAGACTGGCCGAGATCCCGCTCCAGCGCCCGAGCAGCTGCACCAACCCGGGTACCAGCAGAGGCCGAACCAGGAACGTGTCGATCAGGAGGCCGACGACGACGACCGCACCGAGCTGCTGCACCAGGGGCACCGGGTTGCCGAGAAACAGAAGGAAAGCGGCTGCCATCACGAGGCCCGCTGACGAGATCACCCCGCCCGTCAGTGCCACTGCACGCGCAATCCCGGCGGCGCGATCGACCCCGGTCAGGTGCTGGCGCAATCGCGAGACCAGGTAGATGTTGAAGTCCTCACCCAGCGCGACCAGGAACACGAAGGCGAAGACCGGGACCGCCCAGTTGAGGGGCTGGTTGGCTGTCTCCCGGTATATCCAGCCCACTCCTCCGATCGCGGCGGCGGTTGAAAGGCCGACGCTTGCCAGCAGATAGACGGGGGCGAAGAGGTTGCGTAGGAGCGCTGCGATAACGACGTAGATGGAGCCACCCACCAGCAACAGCACGCGGAGGAAGTCCTGAGCCAGCAGCTGACGCAGGTCCCGATCGGAGGCCACCTCGCCGCCGGCCAGGACCTGGGCGTGGTCGAGGCCGGCCATGGCGATCGACTGCCTGGCCGCCGTTTCTACGGCGGACAGCGTCGAGGCTGCCTGGTCGCTTGCCGGATCAGCGCTGAGGGCGAGCTGGAATCTGGCAGTGCTGCCATCCGCTGAGACTGTCGGATCGGCCACGGAGGCGACTCCAGGCACCGACTGCAGCGCCTTTTGGACCAGGCCGAGTTTTGCTCCTTCCTGCTGGAGTCGGGCAGCCCCGGTAGTGACGAATACGGATGTCGCCTGGTTCTGCACCGGGAAGTGGGCCTGAATAAGTCTGTAGGCGGTAAGTGACGGAGACCCGCTCGGGAGCTCACTCAGCGTATCCACGGAGATCCGGAGGTTGGTCAGCGCCAGTATTGGCAGAGCCAAGAGTGCCATCGAGACCAGCAAGACCACCGCCGGGCGCTTCGTGACGAGAGCTCCGACCTGACGCCACACGGCATTGACGCCGTCGCCCGCTGTGCCTGTGCGGCCCGGCCGCCGTGGCCAGAAGAACGCACTCCTGGTGATTGCGATGAGGGCCGGTGTCAAGCTGAGGCCGGCGGCCAGCATCACCACGATCGAGATCGCGACCGCTGGTCCGAGGGTTCTGAAGAAGCCCAGCGAAGTGAAGCCCATGGCCGCCGTCCCAAGCGCCACCGTCGCGGCGCTGGAGGCGATCGCAGGCGCCACCCGGCGTGTGGCTGCGTCGAGCGCGGCCGACCGATCACCACGCAGTCGCAGCTCCTCACGGTAACGGGAGATGAGGAAGAGGCCGTAGTTCGTCCCCGCCCCCAGGATGACGGCGAAGACGAAGGGGAGGCTGTCAGCACTGAGAGGGAGCCCGATCGTGGCCGCCACAATGTTCAGAAGCTGCGAGCTGATGACCAGCACCAATGCGATCGAGCAAAGCGGAGTCAGCACTGCCAACGGAGCGCGATACACAAGCGCCAGCACAACGACGATGATCAGAACGCTGACCACCTTGAGCAGGTCGGAGCGACCTGAGGAACTGCCGCCGATGATGCCGGCGTTGATGTCATGGCTGATGGCCAGGTCCCCCGTGAGGCCGACTTGAACTCCCGAAGGCAGCTCCAGATTGGCCAGATGCCCTTCGATGGCCGTGATCCGTGGATCGGTCGCGTCCGGCGCCGGTCCGCTGGAGACGAAGCTGATCTGCATGACCAGGGCCTTTCCATCCGGGCTGGGGTATGCGGGGCTGACAGACTCGATGCCGGTGACCACGGGCCGGGCCGTCAGCCAGCCACTGAGCTGCCTCGCCAGCTCCTCGTCAGAGCCGATCAGGCCGTGTGAATCGACAATGACGATCTGGGCGCTCTGGTGCCCGCCGGTGAACTTTGCCGCATCGAGCGCGGCTGCGCGCTGGCTCTCCGCATCGGCCGGGAGGAACGAGCTGCTCGGGGCCGGCGCGTGGACCAGGCGCAGCACCAACGCGGCCAGGACTGGGAGGAGCAACCACGCGAGGACCGTCAGCCAGGGGTGGCGCAGCGGAAATATCAGTTGACGCACTGTTCGGTTCCTCCATGACTGGCGGCTAGTGGTCACGCGGCTAGGTTATACTCAAAAGTGTCTACTTGAGAGTACCAGTATGCTACATGGACGAGAACGTCATCATCCGAGCCGGGACGGGACCTGGTCACAGTGATCCAGCAGAGCGGGCTGGCCGGCACCGGGCCCTCAAAGAGCTCAGAGAAACCGGCGCGGGGCAAACGGCGTCTGCTCTCGCGTGCGGCGCGCAGGGAGCAGATCTTGCTGGCCGCCACGCGTGCATTCGCGCGAGGTGGCTTTGCGGCCACCAGTCTGGATGATGTGGCAGCCGAGGCGGGCGTTGGCCGCGTCATCCTCTACCGGCACTTCGAATCCAAAGCTGAGCTGTACCGGGCGGTGCTCAGCCGAGCCCAGAAACGGCTGGCCGCGGCGACAGGAGCCCCCGAGTTCAACGAGGCCAGTGTGGAGCAGCTGCTGGCGGCGGCTTCCGAAGAGCCGGCGGGTTTTCGCCTGCTGTTCCACCACGCCTCGCGCGAGCCGGAGTTCCGTCAGGAGATGGACGAGCTAAGGGCCCACATGTTCGCCGTCGCCCACCGCCATCTGGCCGAGATGATCCCCGATCCGGCCTGGGCGCGATGGGCCTCGACGCTTGTGCCCACAGTGGCCGTTGAGGGTGTCATCGCCTGGCTGGACGCGGGGCAGCCTGATCAGGCGACCGCGGCCGGGCGAATCGGCGAGGCAGTGGGTGCCATCATCCAGGCGGCAGGGCGGCGGCATGGCAAAGCGGCGTCGCCACCAGCGGTCCGCCCGTAGCCTGCGCGCAGGACCCTACCCAGAACCTACGGCGCGTCCACTGCGCGTTGAACGACCGTGGGCAGGGTCAGGCATGAGGGCCGTTCTGGATCGTGGTATACGGTCCGGTCGGATGCCGCCAGTCGCGTCCCCGTGGCCAGCGGCTCTCCAGTGCCGAGATTGCGTGCGAAGCGAGGATGCGCGCCACCGGAGACCTGCAGCCGCACCCTGTGGCCACGCGGGAACCGATAGGCCGTCGGCCAGAGCTCAACCCGGATCGGCTGCGTGGCCCCCGGCTCGCAGCGCAGGATGCCATCGCATACGTTGATTGAGCGGCCGGAGGGCTCGACATCGCAGAGACGGGCGAAGACGTCGAAGTGCTCGGTGCTCGACGTCATGTGCAGTTCGGCGCAGACCGGGCCGATCACCTCCAGGTCGTCTTCCAGGCGAGAGGTCGTAAAGGTCAGCACGTCGGCACGAGCTTCGAGGGTGCGGTTATCGCGGGGACCGGAGTTGGACGAAAGGCTGGTGCCGCCAACCGCCGGCGTGGGGTCGGCGGGGTCGTAGCGGAAGCGGTCCGGTTCTGAGGCGACCGGCGGCGTTTCTGCAAGGCCATGGCCGGGCTGCAGGTACCACCGGCGTTCGCCGACCGGCGGGGGCCAGCCGGGTAGGGGCCGGGTGCCCCCACCTCCCATCACCTCGACCCGCACCGGTGCCTGCATTGGCCGCGCCTTCTGGTGTCGAAGGTGGAGATCGAACCAGGCGAGACCTTCCCGGAAGCCTGCGAGCAGGCCGGCCGCCGAGGCGTGGGGCCATGGCCCGACCACCAGCTGCGTATCGACGCCGGCCTGGCTGAGCACGTGGAACTCATCGAGCATGTACGGGAGGAAGTAGTCGTACCAGCCGCCGACGAAGCTGGTCGGCACGCGGTGCCGGCGCAGCAGCGGCGAGAAATCCAGCTGCTGCCAGAACTCGTCACCGGGCTGGTGCTCCACCCAGGACCGGTAGTAAGCCACCTCGTGGCCGGTCACCTGCACGTCGGCGTCGAGCAGGGGCAGGTGCAGGAAAACGGGCGCGAGCACGCGCTGCGAGCGCAACTGCGCCTGCAGGCTGGCCAGCCTCGAGCGCTCCTGGTTGGCCATCAGGTATGTCCAGGTCAGGGCGTTGTCGAGGGCAAAGGTGCCGCCCGGGTAGTAGGAGCGGCTGCGGTCAGCGGACATGATCTGGATCGCCATCGCCTTCAGCTGCGACGGGCGCGTCGACGCCAGCGCCCACTGCACGAAGCTGAGGTAGCTCGGACCGAACGTGCCGATCTCACCGTTCGACCAACGCTGGGTCACTATCCAGTCGGCAGCCGCCCGGCCGTCCGCCGCCTCAGCAGAGAAGGAGATCTCGCCACCCGACCCGGATGTCCCGCGGCAGCTCTGGATGACGGCGTGGTAGCCACGTTCGGCGAAGCCGCGGGCAAAGAGGCCCCAGACACCCGTGCGGCCGTAAGGCGTCCGGATGAGGATCGCCGGCCTCGGCTCGATCGGCGTGGGCATGTAGAGGTTGGTCAAGAGCTCGACGCCGTCGCGGCCGGGTAGGCGGACGTCACGCTCGACGTGGACGTTGGGCGTGGTCGCAGGCGGCAGGCCGAACGCCCTTGCGGCCGCCGACGTCAGCAAGCTCATCGCCGCCAGGCTACTGGATGCCCTCCTACGCTTTCCGTCAATGACAGCTAGCGTCTCGGTCTACGGCCCATCCGGGAGTCACCCCGACGGCGCAAATTCGCGAAGCTCGCCCCGAGCGTCACCGACCAGCACGCGCGAGCCGACGATCGCGGGAGAACCGAGTACCGGGCCGCCGGCCGTAAAGCTCCAGAGCACGCCACCGTCTCCTGTCGAGATCGCCAGCAGGTGGCCGCCCACCACTGGATTCCCGAATACCTCGCCGGTTCCGACCAGTAGCACCCCGCTGGCAATGGCAATCGAGGAGTAGACGGCTTCCTGAGTCTGCCTCTGCCAGACAGTTCGCCCATTCGCTGGATCAAGCGCGAGAACGCCCAGGGGACTGCTTGCCGACGGCACGTAGAGGCTTGTCCCGTCGCTCGCCGGCGACCCGATCAGTCCGTGAACGGCACTCCCGGCATCGAGTTGACGAGACCAGAGGACGGTGCCGTTCTCGGCGTCCAGCATCTTGAAGTCGCCCGCGACCGAGCCGACCGCGATACGTTCCCGACCCTCCGTCCGGAGGATGACCGGACTGGCTCCGACGTCCAGGTCGCGGCCGAGATCGGGGTGGAAGTCGGTCTCCCAGAGCCGACGTCCGGTCGCGGCATCAATGGCCAGCACGCCGTCGTTCGGGTTGCCGAGGCCGACGAATGCCCGGCCCTGGCTGTCCACCATCGGGCTCGACCAGATCCCGCCGCCGGGTTGGCAGTTCGGCTGGGTGCAGTACGACCACAGCTGCCGCCCGCTCACCTGGTCGAGAGCAATCAGCCGACCCACCTCGAGAGGGGTGTCGCCGTACTGAGACGCGATGCCGAGCAGCAGCAGATTGCGGTAGGGAGTGGGGGACGACCAGATGGCGGCGGTGCCGCGGGGCGCCCGCCAGGTCCAGCGGATCGAGCCGTCGCGGAGGCCGATGGCGAAGACCCGGCCGGTCAGCGTTCCGATCAAGACCTGCTGCCCGACGACGGCGGCTGACCCCATGATCGGCCCGAGGCCGTCGTCCTCCCAGACTCTCGCGCCGGTCTCCAGCCTGTAGGCGGCCAGCTTGCCATTCGCGCTCCCGGCTACAACCACACCACCCGAGACGGCAGGCGCGCCATCGACGGCGGCGCCGAGGCTATGCTGCCAGCGAAGTGTCAGACGCGGCACTTCGCTTCGGCTCAGCTGGGCTGCGGGTGGGTGGCCGTCGCCCTGTGCGTCGCCCCGGTACATCGCCCAGTCCTGAGCCGGCGCGATTCCGCTTGAGATCGCCGAGCTGCAGCTGAGCGCAGCCACGAACAGCGGCGCGCACCAGAGTTCTCTAAGGTTCACGGCTGACCGCCCGCTCTGCGCGGGCCAGCCAGGCCGGATCGATCTCCACGCCCCAGCCCGGGCCGTCCGGGATCGGTACCTCGCCGCCGCGTGCCACCAGGGCTGGGGCGAACAATCCATCCTGCCACGGGTAGTACTCGGGCGGCTCGATGGAGAACTCGACGTATGGGCCCGCGTTTCCGATGGCCGCCGAGAGATGCAGCGCGAAAACGGTCACCAGGGTCAGGTTGGCGGCGTGCGGGGTGCAGGGAATGCCCGCCTTTCGCGCCATCTCTGCCACCTGCACAGCTCGAGTCATTCCTCCCACGTAGCACACGTCGGGCTGAACCACGTCCACAGCTCGCATCTCGATCATGCGTCGCCACGTCGCCAGGATGCAGTCCTGCTCACCCCCGGCGACGTCGACGTCGAGCGCCCGGGTCACCTCGCGTGGCCGCACACTTTTCCGATGCGGAATTTGAACGCGGTGTAGCCGAGCTCGTCGCGCAACCGTCCATCTATGCGTCGAGCATGCGCCGCGACATCCAACCCGCCGAGGAGGCGGTCGCGGCGTACCACCGATCAGCTCGCAAACGCTCCGACCGAGGCGCTTGCCGCGCAGGTCCCACACTGCGGTATCGAGCCCGGCCAACGCTCGATAGAGGTATGAGCCGGGAAACTTGTACTCGTGCTCGGGAATCAAGGCGACCAGGTCTTCGAGGGAATCCGCCTCCTGGCCGAGCGCATGTGGCGCGACCTGGCGGTGCAGGACCCGCGCGGTGATGTCGGCGTGGTAGGGCGCCATCTGGCCCCAACCCGTGGCACCGTCGGCGGTGCTGACCCGAACCAGCCCGACGAACTGGTTGGAGAAGGACTCGATCGAGACGATGCGGCCGCTGCTCAACTCAAAACACGATCACACTGCGCAGTCCTTCACCACGCCTGGCCGTGCTGAGGGCAACGATTAGCGGCTCTCCGAACTGGTGGCAGACCGCCGCGCGCACAGACCTCCCCTGCTCCCTGTGTTCTGGCGGACAGCGTACGCAATAATGGCCGGCGGCAGTGACAGCACGGCCTGGCACCCGCACCGGAGGCCACGTGGTCGTGGAGAGCCTGCGGGCGCTTGGCAGCAGCACCGCCTTCGGCCTGCCGGGGATCCACGTCCTCCCCATCTGGGAAGCGCTGCGCGAGAGCGAGATCCGCACTTACGGTTTTCGCACCGAGCTGAGCGCCGGATTCGCCGCGGTTGGCTGGGCAGAGGTCAGCGGGCGCCCGACGGCCCTCCTCCTGTCCACCGGACCTGGTGCCCTCAACTCGCTGACCGCCCTCATGGAAGCGGCCTGCGCGCACGTGCCTGTGGTAGCCATCGCCAGCCAGATCCCGAGCCACCTCATCGGACGCGGAAGGGGATACCTGCACGAGCTGCCAGATCAGCGGGCCTGCTTCGCGCCCATAGTGAAGTGGGCGGCCACTGTTACCAGCGCGGAGCCGGTGTCTGACAGCATCGCCGAGGCATGGCGGCGTGCTGCGGCGCCGCCTAGCGGCCCCGTCTATGTCGAGATCCCGACCGACCTCCTGTCGGGGGCCGCCGGCGAATCGGAGATTCGGGAGCTGCACAGGGAGGCCCTACTGCCGCCGCTGCCGCCCGCTGCCGTTCTTGCGCAGGCTGCCAGCCTGCTGTCGACTCTGCCCGATCCGGCGATCCTGGCCGGCGGCGGGGTTCTGCGCTCTGGCGGCTGGCAAGAGCTGGTGGCGCTTGCCGAGAGGCTCGGCGCTCCAGTCGCTGCGACCTACATGGGCAAGGGGGCCTTCCCAGAGGACCACCCACTCGCCATCGGCTCCTCGTGTGACGACCGCGCTTTCCAGGAGCTGCTCAGCCGGGCAGGTGTGGTCCTGTGCGTGGGCACCGAACTTGGCGCCGAGACGACTGGCCAGTACCAGCTGAAGTTCTCGGGGCGGCTCATCCACGTCGACGCCGACCCAACCCGGATCGGCGTCACGTATCCCGCGCTGGGACTGGTGGGAGACGCGCGGACGATTCTGCGCGAGCTGATCCGGCTTGTGACCGCCCGCCCTCGCGATGGTCACGGCGAGGCTCGCGCCCGAGCGGTGCGCGAACGTGTACGGCTTGGGCTCGACGCGCAGGGACGGACGGTCGAACGCCAGCTGCTGGGTGCGATCAGGTCTGCGCTTCCGCGCGAGGGCCTCAGCGTCTGGGACATGACCATCCTCGGCTACTGGGCGGCAGCCCACTTCCCCGCGCTCGAGCCGCGGAGGTTCCTCTACCCGCTGGGCTCGGGAACGCTCGGTTACGCCTGGCCGGCGGCCCTCGGTGCCAAGGCGGCGCTGCCCCACACGCCCACGCTGGCGGTGGTCGGTGACGGTGGTTTCCAATATGCCCAGGCGGAGCTGCTGACCGCGCGGCAGCATCGCCTCGCGGCCAAGCTCCTGCTCATCGACGACGGCGGCTACGGGATCCTGCGGGAGTACCAGCGCGACGCGTACGGAGAGGTGCACGGGGTTGACCTCGCGCAACCCGACTTCGAGTCGTTGATCGCGGCTTGCGGCGTGCCCGTGCGCACGACGACCGCCGGGCGGATCGATGCCGACCTCGAATGGGCGCTGGAGGTCGAGGGCTCGGCGGCAATCGTGCTGCGTGAGCGCCTGACGAGCGCCATGTCCACTCCCTGACGAAAGGCGCTCGAGCGATGCTCTCCCCCGCGCTGTCGGGGGTACCCTGTGTATAGGTGGGGGTTTGGGCGTGACATCCTCCCTGGGCGGTGGTTGGTCATGGTAGGTGGTAGTTTCCGTAGTAGTGACGTGACATAAGCAGAGAAGTAAATAAACAATTTGTCACAAGTTCCTCGGAAGGAATTACTGAGTCTCTCAGGGCGGTACAGAGGCTCAGGGAGGCTACCCTTGCGAGTAGGCCACCGTGCCTCAGACGGCAGCGGGCTTGGACTCGGAGCCTGGCACTTCCTAGCTCGGTGAGGGACTGGAAATCGTGCGGCGAATTACCTCAATTCCTTCCTGTATCGCAGACTTCCGAGCATCCTCACTGTTCTGTGGGCGCTCCTCTAGTTCGCATATCTCGTCCTCATATTTGCGGATCGTTCCCTTCGTGTGGTCGATCTCAGACCGGAGGATCGTCGCTTGTGTCGGTCGAGAACCCTCCGGATACTCATCAAAGGAACCTCGATCCGCGGCAGAGAGGAACTTTACCAGCCAAGCCACCCACGGGGAATACAGCCAATCTCTGGTCTGCAGTCAGCCCGCAGGCGGGCGTGGTAGGCGTTCTGATCGTCATTGATCTTCTGGTGGGTAGTGGGATCATCGATGTAGCTCACGACCGCTGAGCAGTTCGGGAGCTGATGAACATGATCATTGATCGCGACCATATCCTCTGTATCGATTTGAGCATGACCAGCCTCATGTACGTAGATGGATTGCTCAAGTGCGTTCCAAGCCTCTATGAGCTGAACATCCACGGTTCCATCAGGTGCCGGTGACCAGCGGGGAAGCGTCAAGGTGATCTGATAACTGACGTTCGCAGTTTTCGGTGAATAGCAAACTCCCCCATCCCAATGGAAGCCAGCCAGCCCCCATGCAAGAGCCCCGGGATTCGCCGGATCAGGGGTAGCTTGAGAAGCAATTGGACTTGTGTTCAGGCTATTGATCAGCTCCCTCTGTGTAGTCCCGATCAGGTCGAACCGTTCTATCGTGGCATTGGTGATGGGCGGAGGCTCCCAAATGGCCGGGTCGCCATACCACTTGGGGATAGGAGTGGGCGTAGGTGTGAAGATAGGAGTCTGTACCGACGCAGCGTGCTTAGTCTCCATCATGGAGAGGACACGAGGCAGCATGACGGAGGCACCGGCAATCTCACCTCCGGCAGTTAGGATGCAAGCCACGGTCAGTAGAAAGATTCTCCTTTTCATGGTGTCTCCCTCGGTCCAAAAAGAATAGGGGGACCGGCACCGGCCGGTCCCCCTATCAATGGCTGAAATTCAGGTTTCGCCTAGTAGAACGCTCGACTTGTCCAGAACCCGAGTAAGGCTCTGCTGGACTTCTGTCAGGCTCAGCAGAAGTCCCGCGTATAGCAGCTCTTGTCTCTTCTTATGTCACGTCAGTCACTACTATGGAAACCACCACCGACCAGGACCAACCACTGCCCAGGGAGGATGTCACGCCCAAACCCCCGCCTACGCAGGATACCCCCGCGCAGTCGGGCGAGTACCCGGCGAAGCCGGGGGAGGGGGATGGTTCTCTCTCCCCTCCCACTCCTTAGCCATTGCGGCGTAGGCGGGCGCGCTCGAAGGGTGGCCAGAAGTCGACGCCGCGCACGTAGCGGCGTGCCGAGTCGTCGTCTGGTCTGTAGTCCCAGGTGGTGTGCACGCCAATCGAGAGCGCGTGGGCGACGAGGCGCCGCCGCTGCTGGCTCGCGATCACCTGATCGCGCAGCGCGCCCAGATCCCAGCGGCGTGCGACCTCCTCACGGAAGGCCACGACCTCGTGGGCGTATTCGGTGGTCGCGGCCAGGTTCCTCAGCTCGTTCGGGTCCGCCCCGAGGTCGAACAGCTGGTCCGGGTCACCGGGCGAGGTGACGAACTTCAAGGACCCTCGACGGATCATCACCACCGGCGCAAGAGCCCCTTCGGCGAGGTATTCGCCGACCACGCTGTCAGCGTGCGAGACGGCATCTCCACGCAGCAATGGGACCAGGCTTGCCCCGTCGAGCTGTTCGACAGCCGGCGCCACGCCGGCGCCCGCGAGCTCGGCGAGCGTCGGCAACAGGTCGAGCAGAGAGACGTTCAGACCGACGCGCCTCGGACCGAATGCCCACGGCGCGCTGACGATCAGCGGAACCGCCGCGGACGGTTCGAAGAACGTCATCTTGTACCAGAGCCCTCGCTCGCCCAGCATCTCGCCGTGGTCCGCCGTGAAGATCACGACGGTGTCCTGCCGCAGGCCCGCCATCGCGAGGGCCTCGAGCAGCAGGCCCAGCTTGTCGTCGACGTAGCTGACCGCCGCGTAATGGGCGCGCCGCGCGTTCAACACGAGCTCGGCCGAAACCTCCAGTCCGATTCCTCCACACATCTCGCGTATCCGGCGGCTGTGTGGGTCGAGCTCGTCATCCGGTATGGCGGGCACGGCTGGAGCGTCGATCGTCGCGCCGGCGTACCTGTCCCAGTATTCGGCAAGGACCTCCCATGGATCGTGAGGGTGGCTGAAGGAGGCAACCAGGAAAAACGGCCTTCCGTCTCCACCCCGCGCCACGTCGCGGATGGCCCGGACGGACCGGAACGCGACCTCCTCGTCATAGTCCATCTGCAAGGTCGCCTCGCTGACGCCGGCACCAAGGATGCTGCTCATGTCGTGGTACCAGGGCAGTCGCCTGGCCGGCGGCGCTTCCCAGTCGGGTATCCAGTGAAGGGCGGCCGGGTAGATGTCCGACGTCAGTCGCTCCTCGAATCCGTGCAGCTGGTCGGGCCCGATGAAGTGCATCTTCCCGGCGAGGCACGTCCGGTACCCGCGTGACCGCAGGTGGTGTGCCAGGGTCGGCACCGAAGCGGGCAGCTCGGCGCCATTGTCATAGACGCCGATCCGCGAAGGCAGCCTCCCAGTCATCATTGACGCGCGCGAGGGGGCGCAGAGCGGAGAGCTGCAGTAGGCGTGTTCGAAGACCACCGCCTCTCCTGCAAGCCTTGACAGATTGGGCGCGTTCACCACCCGGTTGCCGTATGCCGGCAGAGTGCGGGGACCGAGCTGATCCGCCATTACCAGGAGGATGTTCAAGCCGCTCATCAAGCTGCGTCGAGCCCGAAAACTGAGGGCTTGACCTCGGACTCAGATCGTCCTATGATCCGGCAATCCTACAAAATGGCGCGACTCCCGAACGGAGCTGGGGCCTGCCGAGATTCGAGGGCCTTTCCGCCATAGAGTCTGTGCGCCGGATCATTCGCGAGGCGATCGTCGACGGCCGAATCCCCGCCGGCGCCGCCCTGCGCGAGGCCCGACTCCAGGAGATGCTGGGGACCAGTCGGGGGACGATACGGGAGGCTCTGCGCCACCTCGTGCAGGAGGGTCTCGTGGAGTACCGCCTCCACCAGGGCGCATTCGTTCCGCGCCAGCAGCTCACCGACCGGCTGGACGTTTACGTAGCCCGCGAAGCCATCGAGACCTGGGCAGCTCGGAAACTGCTGGAGGGCGGCGAGCAGCTCGATCTGTCGAGGCTGGAAGCGGCCATCAACGACATGGCTGCGGACGGGACAGACCTCGCGAAACCGTCCGACGAGACGATCGCCGCCGACCTTCGCTTCCACCACGAGCTGGTCCGCATGGCCGGCAGCGAGCGCCTGACGCGCGCGCACGAGACGTTCGCCGCGGAGACGCGGATGCTCCTGCGGGCGCATCCACCCTATCCTCAGCGGACGTACGCGGGCGATCACAAGAAGCTTGTCGACGCGCTGCGGCGCCGGGATCCGAGGACGCCCGATCTCGTCGCCGAACACCTTCGCATGACCTCGAAGCTGATCAGCAGCCAGGTCGATTCAGGAACGCATGCCCCAGAAGCGTCTGGCCGCGGGGTGAACAACCGTCGGGGCGTTCAGCGGTGATGGTGGGTTGAACGCCGGGCAAGACGGCCCGTAAAAGCGCCACTTGGGCGGGAGGGAACAGGATGGAAGACAAGTCGAGCCGTGGACCCTGGGACTGGCACCGGCCGACAACGTCACGTCGGGAGCTGATCCTCGGCGCTGGCTACCTCGCCGGCGGCCTCGCGCTCGGGAGCGTGCTGGCCGCCTGCGGCTCATCGTCCTCGACGAGCACGTCGGGGACTCCCAAGCGCGGCGGCAACTTTCGTCTCGGCGTCACCGGCGGCGGCGCCAAGGACATGATCGACGGCCAGAACATCGTCACCAAGCCGGACCAGGCTCGCCTGGTGGCCGGCTTCGAGACGCTGCTGGTCTACGACGAGAAGTACAACCTGACGACCGACGGGCTCGCCGAATCGGTCACGCAGGATGCACCCGACAAGTGGACGATCCGCCTGAAGCAAGGGATCACGTTCCACGATGGGAAGACGCTTTCCTCGGACGACCTCGTCTACTCGTTCCAGCGGCTGTTCGACCCGAAGCAGGGGCTCTTCGGCACCGCCGGGCTGGGATCGGTCGACCCCAACAACATCACGAAGATGGACACCCGCACGGTTAGGCTGAACCTCAAGCGGGCCGACTCGACTATCGGCGACCAGCTCGGCCAGTACTACAACGGCATCGTTCCTGTCGGATACACCAGGTCGGGGCCGCAGAACGGCACCGGCCCGTACAAGGTGCAGAGCTTCACCCCCGGCCAGCAAAGCGTCCACGTCCGGAACCCCAACTACTGGCGGAGCGGCCAGCCGTACTTCGACCAGGTCACGGTCATCGACTTCCCCGACCCTGCCGCTCAAGTGAACGCGCTCCTCGCGGGCCAGTTGGACGCCATCACGGACATCCCCTTCGGTCAGGTCGACGTCGTCAAGGGTCACAGCGGGCTGGCCGTCCTCGAATCGCCCGGGGGTGGCTGGCTGCCCCTGTGCATGGCAATCGACATCGAGCCGTTCACCGACGTCCGCGTTCGACAGGCATTCAGGCTGATGGCCAACCGTGACCAGATAGTCACGCAGGTGCTCTCCGGCCACGGCCGGGTGGCCAACGACCTTTACTCGCCCTTCGACGAGGCCTACGCCTCCGACCTGCCCCAGCGCCACCAGGACCTCGCTCAGGCGAAGTCGCTGCTGAAGGCGGCGGGCAAGGACGGCATGACGGTGGACCTGCACACCACCGACGGCGCGGCGGGCATGGTCGACGTTGCCACCATCTTCGCCCAGCAGGCCAAGGCCGCAGGCGTGACGGTGAACGTCAAGAACGACCCCAACTATTACGGGGACCAGTACCTGAAGCTCGCGTTCTCAGTCGACTTCTGGGGCACCCGCAACTATCTGCCGCAGGTGGCCAACGGGAGCATCCCCACCGCCCCCTACAACGAGTGCCACTGGCCGCCCAGCAACTCGAACTACATGAGCCTCTACCAGCAAGCACTGGGCGAGGTCGACAAGACCAAGCGCATAGCGCTCAAGCATGAGATGCAGAAGCTCGAGTACGACCAGGGCGGGTACATCATTCCGTTCTTTAACGACCTGGTCGACGCCTACAGCAAGAAAGTGAATGGATTCGTGGCCAGCAAAGGAACTCTGAACCTGGACTCATTCGGCCATGGCTTCCGCACCATCTGGTTCTCGTAGCGGAACCCCGCTGGAGACAACCCCGGGCGGAGCCGCCGCGCAGGCGCCGCCCCTGCCGGCGGTCGGTCGCAACGCGATCTGGGCGTTTATCTTCAGGCGGCTGCTGCTCGGCGCCCTGGTCTTGATCCTGGTTTCCATCGTCATCTTCCTCGCGACCCAGGCTCTACCCGGCGACACCGCCAGAGCGATCCTCGGCCGAACGGCCACGCCGGCGAGCCTCGCGGCGCTAAGGGAGCAGCTCCACCTCAACCGGCCGCTCGTCGTCCAGTACCTCATCTGGGCGGGCGGGCTGCTCCACGGCGACGCCGGCCAGTCGATGGCAGCGCAGGAGCCGGTCATGAAGCTCATCGCCGACCGCATCGTCAACTCGGCATTCCTGGTTCTGTGCTCGGGCGTGATCTCGATCCCGCTGTCGGTCCTCGTCGGCGCATACGCTGCCCTCTGGCGTGACAAGGCTTTCGATGTGGCCACCTCGCTCACCACCCTCGTCTTCGCCGCACTTCCCGAGTTCGTGGTCGGCATCACGCTGGTCATTCTGTTCGCGACGACCGTGTCCCAGGTCCTGCCCGCCGTCTCCCAGATCCCACCGGGCGGCAGGCCATGGGAGCAACCTGTGGTGCTTATCCTGCCCACCCTCACTCTGGTGATCGCGGTCACCCCATACGTCGCCCGCATCATGCGGGCCTCGATGATCGAGGTGCTCGAGAGCGACTACGTCGAGCTGGCCAGACTCAAGGGGCTGGCGGAGCGGATCGTGATCCTGCGCCATGCACTTCCGAACGCCCTCGGTCCCACGTTCCAGGTCATCGCGCTCAACCTCGCCTACCTGGCCGGCGGCGTGATCGTTGTCGAGTACGTCTTCAATTACGCGGGAATCGGGGGCGCGCTCCGCGACGCCGTGTCAAACCGGGATCTCCCGGTGATCCAGGCCCTGGCCATGCTGATCGCCGGACTTTACGTGGTGCTCAACCTGCTCGCCGACATCGCGACCATCCTGGTCACCCCGCGACTGCGGACGAGGCTCTAGGAGATGGCGGTCCTCAACCCTCTCGTCGCGCAAGAGCCGCCGCTGGTCCAATCGAGGCGTCCGGCCGGCGTGATCGTAGGCGCGCTCGCACTGTGGCGCACGAGGATCGGGCTGCTCCTTGTGGTCTTGATCGCGGGCATCGCGATTTTCGGTCCGCTGTTCGCGCCCCACGGCCCGGCCGATTTCATAGGCCGGCCCAACCAGCTGCCGTCCGCCAACGCTCGCTTCGGAACCGATCATATCGGCCAGGACGTATGGAGCCGGTTCCTTGACGGCGGCCGCACGATCCTGCTCCTCGCCACCGCGGCGACCCTGCTTGGCCTTGCCCTGGGCACGAGCATCGGCCTGCTCGCCGCCTACTCGCGCGGGTTGCTCGACGACATCCTGATGCGGGCGATGGACGTCATCCTCGCGTTTCCCCAGATCCTGCTCGCTCTGGTCGCGATCTCCACGCTGGGCCCGTCCTGGTGGCTGATGGTCCTCGCCGTCGGTCTCACCAACATGCCGAGGGTGGCGCGCGTCACGCGGGGTGCTGCGCAGCCAATCGTCGAGCGAGATTTCGTTGCCGCGGCCGAGGCCATCGGCGTGCCGCGCTGGCGCATCCTGTTCGGCGAGGTCCTTCCCAACGTCCTGAGCCCGCTCATGGTCGAGTCCAGCCTGCGCCTCACGTACTCGATCGGGGTGATTGCGGCGATTGCGTTCCTCGGCTTCACGACCAACCCCAACGGCGCCGACTGGGGCGTGATGATCCAGGAGAACCGCATCGCGCTGGTCGTGCAGCCCTGGGGCGTGGTACTGCCGATGGCCGCCGTGGCGCTGCTGACAATGGGCACCGGCATTATCGGCGACGGCATCGCGCGGGCCGCGGCCGGCATCGACCGCTCGCGGAGCGGGGAATGAGTACGCCCGGGCCGTCCATCGTCGTTGACAGCCTGCGCGTCCTGGTGCGCGGAACGACGCGCGATATCGTCGACGACATCTCGTTCGAGATAGCCCCGGGCGAGGTGCTCGGCCTGGTCGGCGAGTCAGGTTCTGGAAAGACCACAGTCGGCCTCGCCCTGCTCGGCCACACACGCCGCGGCGTGCAGATCGGCGGCGGATCGGTGCGCCTTGGTGACGTGGACGTGCTAAAGCTGAGCGAACCCGAGCTCGAGCACACACGCGGCCGCCTGATCTCCTACGTCCCTCAGGATCCGGCCGCCGCTTTAAACCCAGCGCTGCGGATCGGCACCCAGCTGCGCGAGATCCTCCAGGCCCACAACTATGGCAAGAACGGCGATGAACGGTCCCACCGTGTGGCCGAGATGATGCGGGAGGTCGCCCTGCCCGACCTGCCGTCATTCCTCAAGCGCTACCCGCACGAGCTGTCGGGTGGTCAGCAGCAGCGTGTCGGCCTGGCAATCGCGTTCGCCTGCCGACCCCGCGTGATCGTGCTCGACGAGCCGACCACCGGCCTCGATGTGACCACCCAGGCGCATGTGCTCGGGACGGTGCGGGAGCTCGCCGCCGCCCACGGCGTTGCGGCGCTCTACGTCAGCCACGACCTGGCAGTGGTCGGCACGCTCGCGAACCGGGTCGCCGTGATGTACGCCGGGCGCGTGGTCGAGATCGGACCGACCCGCGACCTGTTCCGCGCGGCCGCTCATCCATATACCCAGCGTCTCATCGCCGCCATCCCGCACCTCACGGGTGGCCGGGAGCTGATCGGCATCGGCGGGCGCGCGCCATCGCCCGGCCGCCGTCCCGCGGGCTGCATGTTTGCGCCGCGCTGTACGTTCGCCCAGGAGCGCTGCACGGTGGCGCTGCCAGAGCTGCGTCCAATCGCCACCGGCCACGCGGTCAGGTGTGTGCGCGCCGAAGAGGTTCGCGGGCACATGCTTGCCCGTGCGCGCGACGGCGCGCATGAGGAGCAGGCCATCACCCAGGCGCCGATTCTTGCCCTGACGGCCGTGTCCGCCGGCTATCGCAAGCGAATGGTCGTGCACGACGTGTCGCTCCAGGTCGCCCCGCACGAGTGCCTGGCATTGGTCGGGGAATCGGGCTCGGGCAAGACCACGCTCGCTCGCTCGGTGGCGGGCCTGCACAGCGACCGCACCGGCCGGATCACGCTCAACGGCGCACCGCTGGCCGGATCTGCCCGCGACCGCCCACGAGAGCAGCGCCGCACGATCCAGTACGTGTTCCAGAATCCCTACGGCTCCTTGAACCCCCGGCGGACGATCGGCCACACCATCCGGCAGCCGCTCGAACTGTTCGGAAAGGGAAGCGGCGCCGAGACCGATCGGAAGGTCGACGAGATGCTCGACCGGGTCTCGCTGGCGGCGAGCTATGCCGAGCGTTATCCGGAGCAGCTGTCCGGCGGAGAGCGCCAGCGCGTCGCCATCGCCCGCGCCCTTGTTTGCGAGCCGTCGGTGCTGGTCTGCGACGAGGTCACGTCCGCGCTCGACGTGAGCGTGCAGGCAGCCATCGTCGAGCTGCTCGCCTCGCTCCAGCGCGACCTGGGCCTGGCGATGCTCTTCGTGACTCACAACCTCCCGCTCGTGCGCTCGATTGCGCAGCGGGTGGCCGTCATGAGCGAGGGGCGGATCGTCGAGCTCGGCGCGGTGGATCAGGTTCTCGAGGCTCCCGCGGAACCCTACACCCGGCGCCTCCTGTCCGACACCCCTTCCCTCGAAGGGGCCCTGGAGACGGCGCAGTCGGGTTGAGGCGGCCGTGAACTGGGAGGCATTCATCACCTGCGCCCTGACCGGGGCCGGGGATACGGTCAGCCGCAGCGAGCGAGTGCCGATCACCCCGCGGCAGATCGCCGATTCGGCAATGGAGGCGGCGGCCGCCGGCGCGGCGGTGGTGCACGTCCACGTGCGCGACCCGGCCACGGGGAAGGGAGCTCGCGATCCTAGGCTCTTCCGTGAGGTCGTCGACCGTGTCCGCTCCTCGGGCGTGAACGTCGTCCTAAACCTCACGGCCGGGATGGGTGGAGACCTCGTGCTCGGGGGAGACGAGACGCCCCTGCCACCGGCCCAGGACGGCACCGACATGGCCGGCGCTTCCGAGCGGCTGCGGCACGTCGAAGAGCTGCTCCCCGAGATCTGCACGATCGACTGCGGCACCATGAACTTCGCCGCCGGCGGCGACTACGTCATGACCAACACCCCGGGGATGATCCGGGCCATGGCGCGCAAGGTCCAGGGCCTCGGCGTCCGCCCCGAACTGGAAGTGTTCGACACCGGGCACCTCGTGCTGGTCAATGAACTGATCCGCGAGGGCCTCGTCGACGATCCGCCCGTCATCCAGCTCTGCATGGGGATCCCTTACGGCGCTCCGGACGACCCGAGCACCCTGATGAGCATGGTCGGTCAGCTGCCTCTTGGTGCCGTCTTCTCCACCTTCTCCATCGGCCGCATGCAGCTGGCCTACGTCGGCATGGCCGTGCTGGCGGGCGGCAACGTCAGGGTCGGCCTGGAGGACAACCTCTACCTTTCGCGAGGCCGTCTGGCGACGAACGGGCAGCTGGTCGAACGCGCCGTGTCGATTCTCGAGAACATGAACGTGCGGGTCCTCGGCCCGGACGAGGTGCGAGCCAAGCTCCGCTTGCAGAAGCGTGGCTAAGGCGGGCGGCGTTCAGGCCGCCTTGCCGCGCGTGGTAGCCCTTCTGGGCGGAGGCGTCATCGGCGGCGGCTGGGCGGCTCGCTTCCTGCTCCACGGTGTGGATGTTCGGCTCTTCGACCCTGACACGGAGACCGAGCGCAAGGTCGCGGAGACACTCGAGAACGCGCGGCGGGCGTGGCGAAAGTTGACGATGATGCCGCTCCCACGCGAGGGAAGCCTCTTCCTGGCCGTCACGGCCGAAGAAGCTGTGGCCGGCGCCGAATTCGTTCAGGAGAGCGCCCCCGAGAGAGAGGACCTCAAGCGCGATCTGCTCGCGCGCGCCAGCCGCGCCGCCGGACCGGACGTCGTCTTCGCCTCGTCGACCTCCGGCCTGCTCCCATCACGACTGCAGCTCGACATGATGCATCCGGAGAGGCTGGTCGTGGGCCACCCCTTCAACCCCGTCTACCTGCTGCCGCTGGTCGAGGTCTGCGGCGGGCGGCAAACGTCCTCGCAGACGATCGAGCGGGCCGAGGCCATGTACCTGACTGTCGGCATGTCGCCGCTTCGAGTGCGCAACGAGATCCAGGGCTTCATCGCCGATCGGCTCCTCGAGGCGCTCTGGAGGGAGGCTCTCTGGTTGGTCAGCGACGACATCGCCACCGCCTCGGAGGTCGACGACGCCATCCGGCTCGGGCCTGGCCTCCGCCTGTCGTTGATGGGCACGTTCCTGACCTACCGGCTCGCCGGCGGCGAGGCGGGAATGAGGCATTTCATGGCGCAGTTCGGTCCCGCGCTGAAATGGCCGTGGTCGAGGCTCACCGACGTTCCCGAGCTGACGGACGAACTACTGGACAAGATCGCAGCCCAGTCGGACGCCCAGGCAGATGGGCGCTCCGTTCGCGACCTCGAGAGGCTTCGCGACGACGGCCTGATCGCCGTCATGCAGGGCCTGCGCACCCATCACATGGGGGCTGGGGAAGCACTGGCGGCGCACGAGCGTGCTCTCTTCGACTCAGCCCACGCCGCCGTCATGCGCGACGGCGACGACCTGTCGGGTCCGCTGCGACTGTACTCGACCCGGATTCCGCCGGAATGGGTCGATTACAACGGCCACGTCAGTGAGAGCCGGTACCACCAGGTGCTCGCCGACGCCTCCGACGCGTTCGTCCACTATCTCGGAGTCGACGCGGCTTACCTGTCGAGGGGTGGCACCTACTTCACCGCAGAGTCTCACCTCTCCTTCCTCAACCAGACTCGAGCTGAGGAGGTGGTCCAGGTCACGACCCAGCTGCTTGGGGCGGATGACAAGCGACTGCATGTCTACCACCGGCTCCGCCGTCCGGACGACGGCACCGTGCTGGCGGAATCGGAGCATCTGCTGCTGCACGTCGACTCACGGCGGGGACGCGCGGCACCGGCCGAGCCCGAGGTCCTGAGCCGCATCGCGCGCCTTGCCGAGGCGCAGGCGGGCTTGCCCCGACCGGAGCGCGCAGGCAGGAGGATCGGCGATCGCAGACCCTGAAGCTACGGACTCTGGGGCGGGAGCAACCAGTTCAGACACAAGGTCAGAGGGCGACCAGATTTACCTTGCAGCGCAGTCCGGGCACCTCGGCCATGGCTTTATCAGCGGTGAGCAATGGCAGGCGCAGCCGTTCAGCAAGAGCGACGTAGGCAGCGTCATACGGAGTCAGGTTCGCGCGCAATTCCCACACTCGATCGAGCAGCGGCATCAGCGGGTGGCGAGCGACCGGCAGACGTTGAAGCCGCCTTAGCGCCTGCCTGGCCGCATCAGCCGTTACCTCTAAACGGAGCATCCGGTTGCGAAGCGATGCTGCGACCTCGAGAACAAATAGTTCAGGCGCCTCCAGGCTGGGCGCTGCCAAGAGAGCGGCCATCGCTCTTCCCTTGGGCCGCAGCACCGACACATGCAGAACCGAGGCGTCGACGACCATCAGCGCGACGATACTCGAGCGTCGCGCTCCTCTCGGACAGTCCGGGCGAGCTCGGCCTCAGAGAGGTCGGGAGCAAGGTCCTCCCACTCTGCTACGGCGTCAGCCAGTGACGACGCAGGACGCACAACTATTCCGCCATCCGCTTCATCGACCTCCACACGGTCGCCCTCATGCAGGTCGAGGCGCCGAGCGAGATCCGCGGGAATGGTTACGACCAGCGAACCCCCAAACCTCTGAACTACTCTTCTCATCGGTACAGGATATCAACGTCTAGATGGTCTCATCTAGATATTTGCAGCTAACCCCTCAAGGGGGTGTAAGGGTGCATCCGCCGGCGAACGCACCCTACTGCGACGAGTGAGACGTGCATCCGCCGGCGGTTCAACGTAACCCGCTCGGAGCGACGAGCGGCCGTCCCGCTTCCTGGGCACCGGGCTGTCAGCGGCCCTTCCACACCGGCGCTCGCTTCTCCGAGAACGCTCGCGCCCCCTCGAGCTGATCCTCGCTCCCATAGAGCCTGGCAACCGTCGGGAAGTCTCGCCCCATCACGCGGTCCATCGCCTCCCTGAAGGAGAGGGCCTCGCTCTCGCGCGCGACCTCCTTGATGGCGGCGAACACAAGCGGCGGGCCCGCGGCCAGGCGGGCTGCCAGCTCGCGCGCCTGGGGCAAGACCTCGGCCGCTGGCGCAACTCGATTGACCAGTCCCCACCGCAGGGCCTCGTCCGCCTCCATCCAGCGGCCGGTGAGCAGCATGTCCATCGCCACGTGGTAGGGAATGCGTTTCTGCAGCCGGACCGTCGCTGCATCAGCCAGCGTCCCGGCCTTGATCTCGGGTAGGGCGAAACGCGCCTGCTCCGTTGCGATGATGAGGTCCGCGGACATCGCCAGCTCCAGCCCACCGCCGACCGCCAGCCCGTTGACGGCTGCGATCACCGGCTTGTTCAGGTTCGGCAACAGCTGGAGACCACCGAACCCGCCCACCCCGTAGTCGGCATCGGGCGGCTCGCCCTGTGCGGCGGCCTCGAGGTCCCAGCCGGCCGAAAAGAACCTGTCGCCCGCCCCCGTGATGATGGCTACACGCAGCTCGGCATCATCGCGAAAGCCGGCGAACACCTTGCCCATGGCGCGGCTGGTCGCGGCATCGATTGCGTTGGCTTTTGGCCGGTCGAGCACCACTTCCAACACACGGTCTTGACGCGTCACGCGAAGCGGTCCGTCAGACACCAGCTCAGGCTCCCAGCGGCCGCAGCAGCTCGCGCGAAATGATGTGCCTCTGAATCTCGCTGGTGCCGTCCCAGATGCGCTCCACGCGGGCATCGCGCCAGAGGCGCTCCAGGGGCAGCTCGTCCATCAGCCCAATGCCGCCGAAGATCTGGATCGCACTGTCCGTGACGCGGGCCAGCATCTCGGACGCGTAAAGCTTCGCCTGCGAGATCTCACGGTTGGCCTCGCGATTCTGCTCCAGGCACCAGGCGGCAGCGAGGGTCAGATAGTCCGCGGCGTCAATCTCAGTGATCATGTCCGCGAGCTGGAAGGAGACACCCTGGAACTTACCGATCTGCTGGCCGAACTGCCGGCGTTCGGCCGCGTACCCCAGCGCGAGTTCGAACGCCCGGCGGGCGCGCCCGACACACGTCGCCGCGACCGTGAGCCTGGTGGCGCGCAGCCACCGGTTGGCGAGGTCAAACCCGGTCCCCTCTTCGCCGAGGACCTGCGACGACGGCACCCGGCAGTTCTCGAAGCTCAGCGAGCAGTTGTGGTACCCGCGATGAGATACCGATGAGTAGCCAGGCCGGATCTCCATACCCGGCGTGGCGCGGTCGATCAGGAAGCAGGTGATGCGGCTCTTCGGTCCCTTCGTCGTCTGATCCTCTCCTGTCGCGGCGAAGACGATGATGAAGTCGGCGACGTCAGCGTGGCTGATGAAGTGCTTGGTGCCGTTGATCACCCAGTCGTCGCCGTCCCGGCGCGCAGAGCACGTCATGCCACGCAGGTCCGAGCCGGCGCCGGGCTCGGACATCGCCAGGGCGTCGATCTTCTCGCCCGTGATGGATGGGATCAGGTAGCGAGGCTTCTGCTCCTCGCTGCAGGCGCTGAGGATGTCCGAGGGACGGCCCCAGAAGACGGCCAGGCCCATGGCGGCACGGCCAAGCTCGCGCTCGAGCAGAGTCATCGTCACCCGGTCGAGACCGCCGCCGCCAAGCGCGGCGGGCATGTTGGGGGCGTAGAAGCCAAGGGCTTTGACCTTGCGCTGGATCTGGCGCCCGACCTCGGCTGGAACGTGTCCCGTCCGCTCCACCTCTGCCTCGAGCGGATAGAGCTCACGCTCGACAAAAGCGCGAACGGTGCGGACGATCAGCTGCTGCTCGTCGGTGAGGCCAAAGTCCATCTTGTGATCCCTCCTCGGTTGCCGTGTGGACCCATTGTTGCTCCACTCCGGCACGTAGGAGGTCAGGCTCAGATGCGGCAGCCAGGGGGCGGATAATACGAGCGGAGCTCGTCGGGCCCAACCCAAGGTGCGCGCCGCGCAGGATGCGCCTCCATAGAGAAAGTCAGACATGGGAAGCGACCGGGCCGACCTCGTCGTCATCGGAGCCGGAACCATTGGCGGCTGGGCGTCCTATTTCGCACGATCGCTCGGCGCGGAGCGCGTCATCGTCGTCGATCGCGGACGCGCCGGCGACGGCGCCAGCAGCCGTGCGGCCGGCATTGTGCGCGCGCAGGGAGGAACCCCCACCACGGTCGCGCTGGGTCGCTGGAGCATCGACTTCTACAGCCGGCAGCACGAGACACTGGGCACCGACTCCGGCTTTCGAGAGCTGGGCTACCTCATCCTGGCCGGGACCGCGGATGAAGTCGAGGCCGGAAGGCGGCGGGTCGCAATGCAACAGGCGCAGGGGGTTCATGCGGAGTGGCTGGATCCCGACGAGGCCGTCAAGGTCAATCCATGTCTGGCACCCCAAAGCTTCAGCGGGGCGAGCTACCTGTCAACGGACGGCTGCATCGACCGGCTCAGCAACGTGCGCGCATATTCGTTGGCCATGCAGCAGGCAGGCGTGGAGCTGCGCGAGCACACGGTGTTCCTGGGCCTGCGGCTCGCGCAAACGGCCGGCGCGCCACGCGTCATCGGCATCGACACCTCTCGCGGGCCCATCGGCGCGCCGCGGGTGATCCTGACCGGCGGTCCAGCTCTGCGCGAAGTTGGCAGGGCCGCCGGCATTTCGGTACCGGTCGGCGCGGTCCGGCACCAGGTGGCGGTGACCGAGCCGGACCCGGCGTTCGACGTAGAGCGCCAGGCGATGGGGTTCGACCTGAGCGCCGGCCTCTACTGGCGGCTCGAAGAGGGAGGACTCCTGTTCGGCATGAGCAACCCGGACGAGCGGCCGGGGCCGGCACGCCTGATCGACTGGCCGTACCTGGAGGAGATGAGGCAGCGCCTGGCGGGACTCATGCCGGTGACCGCAGGCCTCGCACTGCGCAAGGTCTGGGCCGCGACCATCGACTACACGTCCGACCATCAACCGATCCTGGGGCCGGCGCTGACGCCCGACGGCGTTCGTATCGAGGGCGTGACGATCGCGGCGGCTGGCGGTCACGGCATGATGTGGGGCCCGGCGGTCGCAAGGATTGCCGCCGACCTCGCCCTCGCAGGCAGGACCGACGTGGCCGACGTGACGGATCTCGGTCTCGACCGCTTCGACAGCCGTGGCCTCAGCCGCATCCCGACCGACCCGATCGCCTTGCCGTTTCCACCGGCAGCCTCTGACGAGACTGCGCCGTAGCCACCTGTGCCTGAGGATCCGCGGCGGACGCGAGATCTGCGGGCGCTCTTCGACCCGCGAGCTGTGGCGATCCTGGGCGCATCGGCGACGCCCGCCAAGTGGGGCAACTGGCTCGCGCGCAGCGCGCTGCGGGGCGGAGGACGCCGCGCGGTGTATCTGATCAATCGCGCGGGTCAGGATGTCTGCGGCCGGCCAACCTACCCGTCGCTGCGGGGGCTTCCCGAGCCTGTGGATCTGGTCGTCATCGCCATCGGGGCTGCAGGGTTCGAGGAGGCCGTGGACGACGCGCTGCGTGCCGGCGCCCGGGCCATCGTCGCCATAACCGCGGGTATGGGAGAGCTTGGTCAGGCTGGACGCGTCATCGAGCGTCGCGCCGTCGAGCGGGTGCGTGCCGCCGGGGCGGTACTGGTCGGCCCCAACTGCCTTGGCGTGGCAGACACCGAAACTGAGCTGAACGTCTCCTTCGGCGACTTTGCGACGGGCTCGGTCGGTCTGATCTCACAAAGCGGGAACCTGGCGCTCGAGCTCGCATCGATCGCGATGGAGGCCGGCCTTGGATTCTCGCGGTTCGTCTCGGTCGGCAACCAGGCGGATCTGGAGGTGGCCGAACTCGTCGAGAACTTCTCCCTCCACGACCCCACGCAGGTGATCGCAGTCTACGCCGAGGACTTTCGCGATGGGCGTGCGTTTGCCGGAGCGGCGCTGGGCGCCCTGAAGGCGGGTAAGCCCGTAATCCTGATCACCGTCGGTTCGTCTCCTGGCGGCGCCCGCGCGGCCCGGTCGCACACCGGCGCCCTGGTCAGCGCCTCGGTCGCGGTCGATGCCGCGTGTCGGGCCAGCGGCATCCATCGGGTCACGACGCCGCGCGAGATGGTCGAGCTCGCTCAAGGTCTGCTGATGCCGCATCTTCCGCGTGGCCGCCGGGTGGGCATCGTCGGCGACGGCGGCGGCCACGTCGCCCTGGCGGCTGACCTGGCGAACGCGCACGGTCTGGAACTGCCTTCGCTCTCTCGTGACCTGACCTCGCAGATGAGCGCCAGCCTGCCGCCGGCGGCGGCTACGCAAAACCCGATCGATCTGGCCGGCGGCGGCGAGCAGGACTTCTTCAACTACGAGCGGACGGTCCGGCTCCTGGCTGCATCTGGCGAAGTGGACGTGGTGTTGCTCACCGGCTTCTTTGGCGGGTATGGCCAGGATTCAGTCGAGTTGGCGCGGATCGAAGCTGAGGTGGCCCAGGCGATGGCCGACGCGGCAGAGGGCGGCGAGTGTCCACTGGTCATCCACACCATGTACTCGGCATCGTCAACCCTGGAGCCGCTGCGATCCATGCATGTGCCCGTGTACGGTGACGTCAACTCAGCGGTCCGCGTGCTGGCCCATCTGGTCGATCGGATGGAGCGACCACCGACCGGCATTCCACCCTTGCCCCGGCCGGCCGCGGCCGCGGCCCCCCAGATCCGCGACGGTTACTTCGAGGCGAGGGTGCTGATGGCCATGGCCGGCATTCCTCTTGTCGAGGCGCGTCGGGTTGCCGAGCTTGCTGAGGCTCAGGCGGTGGCGGCGGAGCTCGGCTTCCCTGTGGTTCTCAAGGCGCTCGGGTCATCGCACAAGTCCGATCTCGGGGCGGTCCGGCTGGGAATCGCCGGCGACGCAGAGCTGGAAACTGCGTTCCTGGATATGGCGTTGCGTCTCGACCCGGCGGCATTCTCGGTTGAGCGCACGGCCCCGGCCCGCGGCAGCGTCGAGCTGCTGGTCGGGGTGCGGCGCGACCGACGTTTCGGTCCTGTCCTCGTCATCGGCCTGGGAGGTGTCTACACCGAACTGCTGAGCGACGTGGCAGTCGCGTTGGCCCCCGTGTCATACCGACTGGCCGAGCAGCTGATCCGGTCGTTGCGCGGTGCCCCGCTGCTGCTCGGGGCGCGGGGCGGTCCGATCCTGGACGTAGCGGCGGCTGCCCGCGCTGCGGTCGCTCTTTCACGGCTTGTGGCCGAGCGCCCTGACATTGCCGAGGCCGAGATCAACCCCTTGCTCGTCAGTCCCGACGGCGTCCTTGCGCTCGACGCCCGCATCATCGCCTGAGCCCACAAGTCGCACGCCCGTCAAGGCGCTCCTCAGCGGCCGCCGGCTGTCACCAGCGGCCTCTATGCACTACGTCTTCAAACGGCCTCCGGTTGGGATTCTTGATCGGCTTCAGCGGGCGCTCGGCGGGGTAACCCAGCGAGATCATCACGGCCGCGAAGCGGTCAGCGGGGTGCCCGAGAAGCTGTCGGACGAGCTCCCGGTCACCTACCGAGGAGTGGCAGCTGCCGATGCCGAGGTCGGCTGCGGCCAGCATCACGCTCAGCGAGACCTGGCCCAGGTCGTACTGGATCGACTCGCGGACGCCGGGCTCGGCGACGTCTGGCGCGAGCAGGACGAGGGTGGCCGCAGAACCGGCGACGTGCTTGCCGTAGATCCACGCTTTTGACAGCTCCTGGAGCTGCCCCCGCTCGGTGCATAAGACGAAGTCCCACCGCTGCTCGTTCTTCGATGAGGGCGAGCGCCAGCCCGCCTCCAGGATGCGGTCGAGCGCTTCAGCCGGGATCGGGTCGGGGCTGAACTCGCGCACATTCCGCCTCGCACGGATCGCGTCCCATGTTTCCATTTCTCTCCCAGTTCACTTACAGAATTCCCGGAGGCTGCCGAGCAAACATTGGTAGCACAGATAGGCGGCTCTCATCAGATGGTCGACGAGGGCGGGGAGTTCTCGAAATCGGCGGGAAGCCGATAAGGCCTCGGCCGGCCGGCCCTGTGCCAGGAGTTGGTGATGCCCGAACGGCGCCGGAACTTTTACGCAGTGACTCGGGAACGGGGACGCATCGCTCGGCTTGCGCGAGCAGGACCGCTGGGATGAGCATGCCGCGTACATGGACGCGCTCGCAGAAGACGGCTTCGTCGTCCTCGGCGGGCCACTCGGCGATGGGTCGACGTTCCTGCTGATCATCAATGCCGAAAGCGAGCAGGAGATCGAGACCCGACTGGCAGAAGATCCCTGGACGCCGATGGAACTGTTGCGGATCGCAAGGATCGACCGCTGGGAGATCCTGCTCGGCGAGCCGTAGGTCGTGCAACTGAGAGGTTGCATTTTTCTTTCTAATGCGGTTAAAGTGCAACCATGGAGTTGCATATGACCACCGACCGTATCGAGAAGAAGATCGTTCTGCGCGCGCCGCGATCGCGGGTCTGGCATGCGATCGCCGACGCCGAACAGTTCGGCGCCTGGTTCGGCGCAAGACTTGAGGGGGAGTTCGCACCAGGCGCCCGCGTCGAGGGCCGCATCACCTCTCCGGGCCACGAGCATGTGACGATGGAGATGACCGTCGAGCGAGTGGATCCGGAGCGTCTGTTCTCGTACCGCTGGCACCCGTACGCGGTGGAGCCCGGTGTGGACTACTCGAACGAGCCCACGACCCTCGTCGAATTCCGGCTCGATGAAGTCGCCGGCGGCACAGAACTGACCGTGGTCGAGTCAGGCTTCGATCGCATCCCCGCGACTCGGCGTGCCGACGCTCTGCGCATGAACGACGCCGGCTGGGCCGAGCAGATCAAGAGCATCGAGCGATATGTTGCGGCGTAGCGCCGGGTCAGCCGGCCTCGTCAGCAGGGCGCCGGTCTTTGCCGCGCTCGGCGACGAGACGCGGCTCGCGCTCGTGGATCGGCTGTGCGCAAGGGGCCCACAGTCGATCGCACTTCTCACGACCGGCTCCGCCGTCACGCGTCAGGCCGTCACCAAGCACCTGAATGTCCTTGCCGGCGCCGGTCTCGTCCGCGACGTTCGTCGTGGGCGGGAGCGTATCTGGGAGCTGGAGCCGGAGGGCCTCGACGAAGCGCGCGGCTCGCTCGACGAGATCTCGCAGCGGTGGGACGAAGCTCTCGGCCGCCTGAGGAGGTTCGTCGAGGACTGACCGCAGGAACAGAGCACGATGTACGCGATGCTGGCCGACCCGAAGGCCGCCGCCCGACCTGTCGAGCTTGACGCGCTGCGCGGTCGGCGGGCAGATGATCGCGATCGCCTGCGCCGGTACCGCGCACTCGCTGTTTGCGCCCAACGTGCACGGCTCCATCGGCGTTGCGATGCCTGGGATCGACGTCCGACTGGCGGGCACAACGTGCATCCGGCGGAGATCGAGCGTGTCATCGCGACGCCATCCGGCCGTCTCGATGATCGCGGTGGGAAGCAGGCCCGACCCGGTTCGTTTCCGACCTTCCCAAAACGTCGACCGGCAAGATCATGCGCCGCGAGCTCCGCAAGCTGGACAGCTGATCAGCTACACGTGGCGAAACCGCCAGGAGGGACAGCTCCGCTGGAGCGCGTCCACGTGTTCGTTCCAGGCCGTCAGAGGAAGTGAGGCCGGGCCCTTGACCAACACCCGAGCCTCGCGTAACTCGAAGCCCCATGAGAACGCTGTCACGGGGCCGATCTCGCGGCCCACCAGGGAGCCGGTGGGCGCGCAAAGGAAACTGCGAGCCTGCCAAACCAGGTCCGTCGTGCGCTGCTCCCTTGAAGGTAGGTCGAAGAGCTCCGGGGCGATGCCGAAGAACGCGTACGGCAAGTCGAGGTCAGCGAAAGGGAGCAGCGGGTCGAATTCGCAGACGGGCCGGCCGGGGGGGCCACTGCACACGAGTTGCACCCAGCCCATGAGGGCGAGGTAGCCTTCGCCGGCATACCGGACGGTCGCGCGACACACCGGGAAGCCCAGGGCGAACGCAAGGTCAGCCGGCGGAAAGATCCGCCCGTACCCCCATCGCAGGGGGTCTTTGTTGGGTTCCACCGTCACGGTTGCCCAGCCAGGCAGGTCGCGGAGCTCGAACCCGAGCCGCAGACTGATAGGGACACCCGACGTGCGGTCAGCTTGGGGCTCCATTGCGCAAAGCATGAGAGTGCAGGCCGCCCGCCGGACATAGAAGGTGTTCGCGCCGATTGGAGCCAGATGGGCTGAATGGGAACCCGCACTCCCAGGCCAGCTACGATGGCACTGGCATCGGGAGGTTTCATCGGGGGAGTTGGCACTTATGAGCCAGGAGCTCGTCCACCGGCAGCGGCGTCGTTCTGGGCCGCCTGTCGGCAGCGGCGAGCTGACCGTCGCAACGCCACCGCTGGCGGCTGGTGCTGGGGCCGTCGCATGGTGGACCTACCTCTTCCCGGTGCTGGGAAGCGTGGGGGCCCTGGTCTTCGTCCTCATCAACCCGCAGCCGCTGTACCTCGTGGCCGGCGGCATGTTTCTGACCGGCTCGCTGGCAATGGGCGTCGGCATGTACGTCCAGCAGCGCTCAGCCCAAAGGCGGCGTCTGCAGCACGACCGCGATGCGTACCTGGCCTATCTCCGCCAGATCCGGGATCGGGCCCGCGAGACCGCGGCGGAGCAGCGGAAGGCAGCTGCCTGGCGCCATCCCGCTCCTGACCGACTCTTGCCTGTGGCCACGAACCCCACCAGGGTCTGGGAACGATGGCCGACTGACCCCGACTTCCTGGAAGTGCGGGTGGGCGTCAGCGCGCTGCCGCTGGCGACACCCCTCCGGGTCGACGCAGGTGCCAACCCGATGGCAGAAATCGATCCCATTGCTGCACAGGCCGCGGAGCGACTGCTGTCGCGCCAGAGTACGGTCGCCGACCTGCCCATGTGCATCCAGCTGCGCGACGCCGGGGTCGTCAGCATCGTCGGCCCGCAACCGCTGCGGGACTCACTGGCCAGAGCACTCGTCTGCCAGCTGGCAACGTTCCAATCGCCTGACGACGTGCGCCTGGTCATCGCTGCCGGACCGGACCGGAGGGCTGCCTGGCAGTGGTTGAAGTGGATCCCCCACACCAGGCTGCCCTCGGTGGACCACGACGGTCCCACACTGCTGGCGCTGGATGTCGACCAGCTCCGCGCTCTGCTCGAGGGCGAGGTGGAGAGCCGACGAACCGAACAGCTCCGCCGCCATGGCCCGGCTCCCGCCGAGATGTTGGGCCTGGGGATCAGTGGCGCCGCCAATGCCTTCTCCGAGCAAGATGCTCTGCCTCCGCGTGCTCACGTGGTCCTGGTCATCGACGGCCTCCCAGCCGCGCCGGCGATGGCCGCCATCGGAGGCTCGTCCGGCGCCATCGGCGTCACCGCGCTTCACCTCCTCGGGTCCGAGATGTCGGAACCACGCGCGGTCGACATCAGGCTGCGTTTGCAGGCCGGCGGGACTCTGGCGCTTGAGCGGCCGGGAGCCGAAGTCAGCACGGGTCGGGCAGACCAGCTGGGCCCTCGGGCAGCCGAGGTCCTGGCGAGGGCGCTGGCACCGCTCCGACTGTCGCCGACCAGTGGCTCGAGACGCCTGGTCGAGACGGTGGGCCTGCCCGAGCTGCTGGGCCTCGAGGACCCGGCGGGACTGAACCCCGAACTCACGTGGCGTCCGCGTCCGCTGCACGACCGCCTGCGGGTCCCCCTGGGTATCGACCCGGACGGGGAGCCGGTGATCCTGGATCTCAAGGAGCCGGCCCTCGACGGCATGGGACCCCACGGCCTGATCGTGGGCGCGACCGGGTCAGGCAAGAGTGAGCTGCTGCGCACGTTGGTGACAGGCCTGGCCATCACGCACCCGCCCGAGCTGCTGAGTCTTGTCCTGGTCGACTTCAAGGGCGGCGCCACGTTCGCCGGTATGGCTGACCTGCCCCACGTGGCCGGAGTGATCACCAACCTCCAGGGCGACCTGGCGCTGGTGGACCGTATGCGCGACGCTCTTTACGGCGAGCAGCTGCGCCGGCAGGAGCTGCTGCGTCGCTCCGGCAACCTGGACTCCCTTCGTGAGTACCAGGACCGGCGCGCGGCTGGGGTCGACCTGGAGCCCCTGCCCTTCTTGCTGGTCATCGTGGACGAGTTTGGCGAGCTCCTGGCCAGCCGACCCGACTTCGTGGACCTCTTCGTAGCAGTCGGGCGGGTGGGCCGGAGTCTGGGCATGCACATGGTGCTGGCGTCCCAGCGACTGGAAGAGGGACGGCTGCGCGGCCTGGAGAGCCACCTGAGCTATCGGATCGCACTGCGCGTCTTCAGCGCGATGGAGAGCCGGACAGTGCTGGGTGTGCCCGATGCGTACACCTTGCCGCCCGTGCCGGGCTCGGCCTACCTCAAAGTGGACGCCGCGGCGCCTCGTCGCTTCAAGGTGGCGTCCGCCTCGGCTCCCTGCCGGCCGCAGTCCAGCTCGGCGTCTGTCGCGGCCGTCAGGCTGTTCGAGGCGTGGCCCGCCGCCGACGCCCTCGCGCCCCCTCTCACCGTAACGCAGCCGGCTGCGACCGCCGCCGGGCCCAGCACGGTGACTCTTGCCGTCGAACGGCTGCGTACGGCCGCGCCTCGGGCTCACCAGGTGTGGTTGCCCCCGCTGGAGCCGAGCTTGACACTGGACAAGGTTCTGCCACCGCTGCGGATGAGCGGCAAGCGCGGACTCGTGGTCGACTGGCCGGAGGCGGGGCTGCTGCGTGTCCCGCTTGGCATCGTCGACCGACCGGCTGAGCAGACCATGGAGATCCTTGCAGCAGACATGTCGGGAGCCGCGGGTCACCTGGCGGTGGTGGGGGCGCCACAGACCGGCAAGAGCACCCTGCTGCGGGCACTCGTCGTCGCGTGTGCGCTGACTCATACACCGGTGGACGTTCAGTTCTACGGCATCGACTTCGGCGGTGGCGGCCTTCATGCACTGGAGAAGCTGCCCCACGTCGGCTCCATCTGTGGCCGGTTCGACCCCGAGCGCCTGCGCCGCGTGGTGAGCGAGATCACAGCTCTCCTGGACCGCCGTGAGAAGCTCTTCCGGGTCAGAGGCATCGACTCAGTGCGATCTTTTCGGGCGCTGCGGGCCGCCGGACAGCTGCGGGACGAGACGCTCGGGGACGTCTTCCTACTCATAGACAACTGGGCGGCGGTGCGCCAGGACTATGAGGACCTCGAGCAGGCAATCCTGGATCTGGCCGCGCGCGGGCTGGGCTATGGAGTTCATCTCGTGATCACGGCCAATCGCTGGCTCGAGGTGCGCAGCAACCTGCGTGACAACATTGCCGGTCGGCTGGAGCTGCGGCTCAACGAACCGGCGGACTCGGAGATCGACCGCCGGTTGGCTGCCAACGTCCCCGCGGGAGTGCCGGGCCGTGGTCTGACCACGGAGCGCCTGATGTTCCAGGCCGCGCTGCCTCGAATGGACGGCCTGGCCACCCCTGAGGATGGGTCGTCGGTGCAGGACAACCTCGTGGCCCGGATCGCTGAAGCCTGGGACGGCCCGGTCGCCCCATCCGTCCGCGTCCTCCCGCGCCACCTGCCGGCAACGGAGCTGCCGCTTCCCGAGCCCGTCTATGAGCAGGGGGTCGCGATAGGCGTTGCTGAGCCGGACCTGGCTCCGGCCTACCTGGACCTGTTGAGTGGTGATCCCCACTTCCTGGTCTTCGGTGACGGAGAGTCAGGCAAGACGAACCTGCTCCGCACTTACCTGTGCGGCCTGACTCGCCAGACATCTCCGGAAGGCCTTGCGATCGTGGTCTTGGACTACCGGAGGACGCTGCTGGACGTGGTGCCGGCGAGCTTCCTCTCTGCCTACGCAGGAGCGCTGCCCGCCGCCATGGACGCCGTTGCCCAACTGCGCGAGCTGCTCTTGACCCGGCTGCCCGGTCCGAACCTTCCCGCCGCCGTGCTGCGGCGGCGGTCGTGGTGGTCGGGCCCGGAGGTGCTGCTCGTTGTCGACGACTACGACCTCGTGGTCACCCCGAGCGCCAGCCCGCTGCTGCCGATAGCCGACTTCCTGGCCCAGGGACGGGACCTGGGCTTCCATGTGTTGGTTGCCCGGCGCGCCGGGGGTGCCGCTCGAGCAGTGTTTGAGCCGGTCTTGCAGCGGCTCAAGGAGCTGGGGACGCCGGGCCTCCTGCTGTCGGGCGACCGGCAGGAGGGCCCGCTGCTTGGCCCTTACCCGCCCATGCCACAGCCGCCGGGACGCGGGCTTCTTGTCGCTCGTCGGCAGGCGCCGGTCTTGCTCCAGGTCGCCTGGACTCCGCCACCCGAGTCGCCCGGTGACTGCTAGCGGCTGCATGTGACCAGCCCGCGGACGACTGAATGGACGTCGGCGAGCGTCATTCCCGCGTCATAGTCTCTGATCTGGCCCCATTGGTTGGTCGCGAAGACTCCGCGGAGTGTGGACTCTCCTGTGGGCGTGACGTGGGTGCCGCCCTTAGGAGTCTTGCTGTACTCACTGCCGTCTGGGCCCGGCTCCGAGCGGCAGTCGTAGCCCACTATCGAGTACAGAAAGAGGTCGCCGAGCTTGTCTCGCTCTGCTTCGCCCAGCCTCTTCACCTCGACGGGCGGCAGGCCCGTTTGGGGATCTCGAGCGTCGCGAAGAATCCGCTCAACGGAGTCTGCGACTGACCTTCGCATCCTTCGCGAGACCAATCCGCCAGCTCTGTCATCGGTGTTGATCCATACCGATCCGTTTCCCGCCGGGTGATAGGCAGCCTGGCTCGCGCGCACGTCTATCCCGCCCTGCCGGTCGAATCTCAACAGGCCCGCTCTAGCCAGCGCCTCGTTCACATGAAAGTTCCGGCGCAGTACTGCGGCACCGTGGTCGGACGCGACCACGACCTTGCACCTGGGCCCGACGTGGCGAAGGAAGCGAGCCAGCTGCTCATCGGCCAGCGCGTACGTGCTGCGCAGGACCTCCCGCACACGAGAAACGTTCTCCCCGGCGGGGCCGTAACCAGTCCAGCGGAACACCTCGTGCTGAATCTCGTCGATGGTGGGGAGGTAGCTGATGACCAGGCCATCGGTCGGAGCGTCACGCAGGATGAACTCGCAGGCGCGGGTGAAGGACTCTACCTGCAGCCGGGCGCTCGCCACCAGGGCCTGCTCCGCCGCTCCCGCGCCGCCCTCCATCGCTCGAGCACCGAGATCGCCATCGTGGTAGGCGTCGCCGAGCGACCTCCCTGCGAACGCGCCAAGAGCGGCGTCGAGGGACTGTTGCCGCTGGCGCGGCTGCACCTGCATCTCCCAGAGGCCGGTATGCGCAAGGAGGAGGACACTGTCCGGTTTTATGAGTAAGCCCACCTTCGTGGCGAGGCCGGGGCCGAGCCTCAGCGCCCGCTCAGCGAAGCGCACCTCCCTTGATGGCACCACGCGAACGGACTCGCCGGATTCAGGCGCCACTATTTCGTAGACGCCATCGTGCTCGTTGACGATCAATGCCCGGCCGCCCAGATCGAGCGATTGACCGCCAGACCGTTGAGCTGCGCCGGCACTGACCGGGATGAACCGCGGCTGGTCGAGCCGGCGGTCGAGGGCGTGGACAGCTACTGACCCAGGCCAGCGTGACGCGTCCTTGTCGCCAGTCCAGGGAACGTGGGACAAACCCAACCAGCAGCCTTTAGCAGCCAGCTCGTCCCAGATCAGCGGTCGTTGGACTGCAGCGGGATCGAAGCCGGAGGTCGATTCGACGAAGCTTGTGCCGGGCTTCCAGGAGGGCATGCGATACCCGGTCACCTCGTGATCGACAATCGCGGCACCGGTGAACAACGTCGCCAAGCTGGGGGGCGTCTGGCAGCTCGGGGAAAGTGGCTGGAGCCACAGGACGCGTCCCTTCAACAGTGAGCCGAGCGCCGGCAACTCGCCGGAGTCGAGCAGCTCCTGTACGACGTCGAACGAGGCTCCGTCCCAGATGACCCAAAGGAGACCCTCGAACCTCGCAGTTTGAGAGAGGCCGGTCAACCGCCGCTCGGACCTTTCGCCACCCACTCGGCCACCTGCCACGTCGGGAGCCCATGCCGCTCCACTTCCTGCTGCAGCCCGTCGATCAGAACGAGCGAGTGGTGGAGGACGATGCCCGCTATCTCGGGACCCTGCTGGACGTTTCTCTTGTAGGCATCGGCGACTCGTGCGTCGCGAGTGAGCTGCGCCAGGGCACCCTGCCGAACGATGCCGGTCAGCGTCTCCCACATCTGCAGCTCTGCCGGAGTGCCGGTCCGGCGCCAGGGCCCCTCGTAGTCGAGGGAGCGGATCGCGTCGTCGGCACGACCGCCGGTCCTGGCTTCGGCCAGGATTGCCCAGGTGGAGAGCAGCCAGCTGAGACCGTTGAGGACCGAAAGCGGGTCCTGCTCCAGCAGCCGGCACAGCTCCGCGTCGGCCTCATCGTGAGTGGCGAGGATGCACCAGCGGCGGGCCAGGTCCATAAGCGCCACCAGGTCGAGCCGGAATTGCGCAGGATCGGGTGGCGACAGGCGAGCGGTCCTGCCCGTCTGAGGGTCGCGGATCGGGATCACGCTTCCTCGGCGGTGAGGCCCAGCGCGGCCGCCGCCTCGAAGATCTGCGAGCGGTACTGCTGGACGATCGTGTCGGATGGCGGCTCGTTCTCGAAGCTGAGATGAATGGCCCACTCGGTGTCACTGCGTCGCCACAGGTGCAGGACGACGAAATTGCCTTTGTCCTGTCGGAGGTATCGGTACCCGAACTCTGCGTCTTCGAGGTCGGTGAGGCGCCCTATGCTGCGCATGCCCAGGCGTCCCCGAAGCGCGTCGAGCTTCGCTTGCGGCATCTCGCCGCAGAGGCGGACGCTGAGGATGAGTTGCATCGGCATTTCAGGGCACTCGGTGCACGATCCAGTCGGTGTCGCTGAAGTGAACCGACACGCCGTCCCTCACCACTGTGTCCCAGGGTCCTTCGGAGGGAAACACCGCATACGACACATCTCGCCCGAGCGCCGCTGACCACTGTTGGTGCCATGCAGCCAATTTTGGGAACGCCGAGGTCATCACTTCCTTGCTGAGGAAGCCGTGGCCGGCCGTTGGCATGAGCTCTCCCGGCCTTCCATTTGCCTCCCACCAGGCCCGGGCTCGCTCCACCATGGCATTGTTGGAAATGTTCAGGTCGTAGTCGCTGGGCTGGTCCAAGCCCAGCTTGTACATGGCGTCAAAGGGCCGGCGCGCCGGACGGTTCGCGTCATTACCAATCCATTCCTGTAGCCGAGCCAATGCCTGCGGGTTGCCCGCCAGCTCCTGCTCGGTCGGCATCGTCTTCAGCACCGAGGAGAAGAATCGTGCGGCCGATCCGTGCAGTCGAACGTCAACCTGATCCGCGGGTATCCCTTCCTCTCGCAGCGCGGTGAGGAGCGTGGCCCGGAAGCCCTGGAACTGCGCTGGAGTCATGCCCATTGGGGCCAGGCGCATAGCCCACCACTCGACCTGCCGGCGGCTGATGCCGAGAAAGTTGAGATCGCGCTGCTGAATCCCGTAGCCGCTGTCGTCGGCCGGCCACCGGCCGGATGTCGCAAGCCGGCCCGCGCCACGGGTCCCAATCATGTCGCCGAGGCCGCCACTGGTGGCGCCCAGGGCCACGTCCAGCGGATTCACCTGCCCGGTCGTCAGCTCGTCCACACCGGCCGCCATGCCCCCGCCCAGTAGCGTCCCCCTGAGGCCCGCCTGCGCCCACTCCGGCAGGCTCTCGAAGCTGCTGGCACCGCGCGCCAGCAGCGGCGACGCCTCGGTCAGCATCGGTGTCAGAGCCCTGGCCGTCATGGCAAAGCCGGCACCGGCGCCTCCGGTCAGCACTCCGATCTCCATCGAGTGCTCGAACTCCGTCCAGTCGAAGCCAGTCTGGTCGTGGAAGACCTCGATGTGCTCGATCTGGATCGCGGTGTCGATGGTCATGCTGGCCACCGCACCAATCGCTGCCCCAGCCAGGATGGTGCCCGCAATGGTGGCCACAGTGGCTGAGAGCTCGACCCCCACCGCCGCCGCGGCCGCCGTCAGCCCCGCCGCCGCGCCCGCAGCCGCGGCGTCTGAGATGCCGGCTGTAAAGATGGTCAGCACCACCCCGATGGCCAGCACCGTGGCCGCCGTGGCCGCGATCTCCATCACCTTCTGCCGGGCCTGCTCGATGGCGCCGGCGTAGCGCTCCAGCGCGTCGGCCAGCTGACCGCTGGCCTGAGCGCTCAGCTCGAAGTAGCCGCCCGCACCCTGCCACTTGCGCCAGTAGCCGGCAAAGGCCTCGATCGCCGGTCCCTGGTTGTAGGCCCGGATCTGATTGGCCGAGCTCTGGCTGGCGCCTTCGACCTCCTGCAGCGCACGCTCCACCTCGCGCCAGGCCCGCGCCGCCCGGCGCAGCTGGCCGGGGTCACCCTGGGGCCAGAACAAGCCCGCCATGCTCCGGAACTGCTGACCGGCATTGCCCTGGCCGGCGGTCGCCGGATGCGGGGGCGGGACGAATCCGGGCACCCCTCTCTAGCC